>Ga0209740_1000003_pt1 | contig 120137 bp, 138 predicted proteins | sample ConCONMetagenome_FD_184733 | JGI IMG/M metagenome (GOLD analysis project Ga0209740, IMG submission 184733) | Hot spring microbial streamer communities from Conch Spring, Yellowstone National Park, USA - CON_C (SPAdes) (version 3) | ecosystem: Environmental > Aquatic > Thermal springs > Hot...
ACGGGCTCCCGTAGAAGACGGGGTTGATGGGGCGGGGGTGTAAGCCCCAAGGGGTTATCCCCGAGGGGTTCAGCCCGCCGCTCCCAATCGCCCGACGCCGCAGTGCCTTACTCAGGGGACGAGCCGGGTGGATGCTTAACTGCAACCCGGGGTAGAGCGGGATCCCGTGGATTCGAGTATAAGCCCTGAATGCGCCAGCCCCCGCAGCGCCCTTTCAAACAATTCTCTTGAAACACTGTTCGCTTTCGGAAGAATGCGTGTTCAGAATGGGGTGACGGTCCTCATCCCCATCGCAGGGTAGGATTACCGTCGTGTCATCACTGCTTACCCATATCGTGATAAAATCCTTAATACTTTACTAATCCAGCACTGGGCTCATCCCTGCCGGTGTTTGAACCAGCTTGTCGAATCCGTTGGGCGGCACTGCTAATTCTTTATTACTTTAACATGAGATATTAACGGTGGTAGTGCCCGGGTTAAAGGGGTGGTTGATGGTTATAAGCTATTTTAAGATGATAAGGCCCTTGAACTCTTTCATGAGCGGGCTCGGGGTGGTTTTCTCCCTCCTCGTGTTCAACTCATACAGGCTTGACCAGTACGTGTTACTGCTAGCGGTATTAGGGTTCGCAACAGGCTTCACGGCCACAGCAGCCAGCATGCTGGTCAACGATATCGTTGACGTCGAAGTAGACAGGGTTAACAAGCCGTGGAAGCCCTTGCCCAGTGGACGGGCAAGCGTTAAGGCGGCGTGGCTTCTAACACTGGCGTTCTCGGCTACGAGCATTATAGTAAACATTATTGCGGGGCCGAGCCTCGTCCTCGTCACCATAGTCTACCTAACAATGGGCTTACTCTACAATTTCTTGCGTAAACACTGGTGGAGCCAGTTCATGGTTTCAGCGTCGACAACAGGACCGATCGTTTACGGATACGTGGCGTCAGGTCTCCCTGGAGAAGCCCTCGGCTTCACAATACTCTTCACTCTGACAATCTTCATAGTTAACACCGGGAGAGAAGTATTGAAAGCCGTCCAGGATATTGAAGGGGATAAAGCCCTCGGCTACGAGACCATTCCTTTAAAGACAGGTGTCCCAACATCCATTAAAATATTGAAAGCATGCGGCATCCTGGGACCTTTAACCGGGGTCTTAGCCGGGGTGTTAGGCGGGGCAAGCATCCTATACCTCACCCTAATACTTATAGCAGGATACCTCTACTCGTCAAGCCTCTTCAAAACATGTAGGAACCCTGGGGATAAGCAAGCCCTGGAGGATTCGCGTAGAAACACTTTGAAAGCAATGCTCCTCGGGCTCGTAGCCTTTTGGACTAGTAGAATAGGTATACAATATCTTTTTGAAACGCCCGTATGATAAGGGAGTAGAAGCCATGAACAACCCTAGTAGGAAGAAGCCCGCTAAGATCCCGTACGGTATTGATGCCGAGGATATGTACACTAGAAGCGCGACCAATGAAACCCCTAACCCCATCGCAAGCCTCTCCGGAAGGCTCAGCGAGTCCAGAATCCTCACGGAGCGGTCAATAATGCCACTGGCAAGTGTGTAGGAGGACGCTAGCCCCAGCAAAGCCTGGCTCGCCGAAACCTCCCATCCGTTGGCAATGTTTACAATACTGATCAGGATAGTTGATGCGAGAGGTTGAAGCCAGGGTTTCACGTTTTTAAACCCGAATCCCTTAACCGAGAAAAGCCCGCATGCAAACCCTATCAACATCCCGCCGGCCACATCCCAAGGGTAGTGCACCATCAGGAACGCTCTGCTCAGTGAAACACCTGTCACAGTTATTATTGAGAAAACGGCGAGCGTCTTCCTCCTCACCTGAAGAACTATAGATGTCCAAAAAGATGTTGAAACCTGGGAGTGGCCGCTGGGGAAGCTGGGTTCAGAGGCTTCAGCTCTCCAAAACTCTCGGGGAGGGCGAGGCAGGTTTAGGGAATACTTGAGAGCAATGTTCAAAGAACCCGAGAACAATACTGCAACAGCGGCGCTGACCCCCGCTCCCTTCCCCATGGTGAAGAACAATATGATTCCAGCGATCAAGTAGAATTTCTCGTCTCCTACGAGGGTCCACGCGACCCACATCTCCCTATTATTCAAGGCCGTGGTAAGTGCTAAGAGAATTCCCGCTGTAACACTCAGCGGCCAAAGGATTTTCTAGAGGGGAAGACCGCTTCTCAATTAAACCATCCCTAGGAACTGAATATTGTTCCAGCAACCTTCTTATACTCCAAAATACTAGCTGTTTTCAACGGATCTATCCCTCTCATCCTGGCAAGCTTACAGCTGGATAGTCCGAAAACCATGGACCCGTACATTATCTTGTCTAGTAAGCTAACCCCCTCTAGGACCAGCCTGTGGAATCTCCCCGTCACCTTAGCATATATCGTCCTCATGAAGTCTACAAGCATAACGCCCACCTCGTCACCCGGGTCCACGACCTCGAGAACCGTGAAGTCTTTAAGGAAAGGCTCCTCATACCCGACTATATCGTTATGCATCCATTCAGGGGCAACATCGACTTTCACAGGTATCTTAGCATTCTCGTTAAACTCGTTCTTCCCCCTAAGCCCCAGCGATTCCAAGGGGGAGTGAGTCGAGATTACTAGTAGGCCTTTACACCTGTTAACCCATTCAGCGATCACCCCTGCATCAGCAACGGCCTTCCCAGCCTTCTCTTCCAGAAAAACCACGCTATTCTCTACGATTTTGAAAGGAATGTTTAACAAGCTATTCTCGTAAAGTAGCTTCAAGATCCCGTAAAGCATTGAGGGGAGGCTTGCCCTCGGCGCCAACCCCTCTGGTAATTGAACATGCGGAATACCGTGCTCGTAGGCCCTGGTTTTCAACAATCCCCCGCTCGAAACAGTCACCATGGGGATATTCCTTTCCAGCGCAGAGTCAAAGATTTTCAAAGTTTCAATAGTGTTTCCACTATAGCTTACAACGAGCAGTAAGTCTTCAGGACTCGTATAACCGGGGAGTATGTGGTTTTTCACGGTTGTCACTGGTATTGATGAATACATTGCCGAGAGCGTTGATAATATATCACCAACAATACCGCTTCCGCCCATGCCGGCCACGATTATTGATCTGAACCCTCTATTAAACCTCACGGGCACAGGTTTCTCAAGAGCAATCCTTGCTTGCCGACTCCACTCTAAGTACATTTCCTCCATAACCAGTCCCGATTTAATTTAAGCTCGCAAGAGTAAATAAACAGTAGTGAAGTGAATGAACCCGTTAATAGAAGACTTGACGAGGGGCTGGAAAGTAGTATACACTCATTACGCCGGGGTCATGGCTAAGCTAGCCTCGCTGATAGTGAAGGCCTCGGATAAACCGGTCGTGCTTGTAGATGAGAAAAACATCATACTAAACCACATCCCATTAGATGATGTGGAATCAGGCAAGGTGATACTAGGGCTTGCACAAGGAGCTACCAGGGTCATAATTGTAGAGCCCGATAAGATTCCTTTTCTCGGAGGCAGTGTTGAAAACATAATCGTCTTCACAACCCCTCGTCCCGGGTTAAGGATTCCGAAGGTTTTCGAGAAAACATATATCGTCAAGGCGGGCGACGAGTATGTTTACTCCAACAAGAAGTCTTTTCTAAAAATAAGGTTCAGAGTCTTGGGGGACAAGCTGGTCGTTATGGAGAAGCCTCCTGGGATGCTGGGGGAAGGGCTTGAAGCGCTGAAGAACGCGATGCTAACCTACGGTGAACTAAATGTGAAAGACGCAGTGTTCATCTTGGCCAAGGAGCTTGGAGTTGGGAAGAACGAGGCCCGGAGGATTCTGAGCCAGCTAGTTCTGAGAAAATATGTTAGAGTTGTTAAAGGAAGAGTCAACCTCTACTAATGCACGAGCGATTCGTCGAAATAGACTTTTTTCAAGCCTAGTTTCTTGTAGACTATGTTAACGTACTCGTCTATAGTCGTCCTTGGAACTCCCAGCCTCTCAGCTCTGGATACAACTATGTTTTCAACCACTGCATATTTCTGATACTTTTCGTTAAGCTCCTTCCACGGTATCCCGCTCAAAGCTTTAGCAATCGTGTTGTCAAGCGGTAGCTCACCCATAAGGATTAGGAGCGAGATAATAGGGTAGCCTATGTAGCTTTTGAAAACAGTCCCGTTATCGTTGCTGAAAACCCTGAAAGTGTCAGCCCCCTCCTTGACAGCAACCACCGTGTACTCTTTCTCACCAGTGCTCGACGTGACCAGTGCTTTGTTAGCTCCTACCATTCTAATCCTCCCGTCTCCAACGGCTCCAATAGCTTCCAAAACCTTTATTCTCGGTGGTTTTGAAAGAAGTTTAAGGCTCAACCAACCCCACCTGACCTAAACCTTTCTAATAATAAGAGGATTCGAGGATTCAACCACCCCTCTACCACTAACCTGTTGCCCTATGCCGAGCCTTAAAACCTCGTAGTATGCTTCAGGGTCGAGTATCAAGTAGAACTCAGCATCCTTATCATCCACCCTACCGTGAACCAGGATGCAGGGCTCCTCAACCCCCTCAGGCTGTTCGACACTTATGACGACCCCTTCATACTGAACGCGTTTTTCCAAGTCTCTCATCCTAGGTAAGAATACACCGATCCAGCTAATAAAAGTAAGTTAAACAGTAATATACTAAGCAAATACATAAATATATATGGTGGTAGGTTTGACCGAACCAATTACTATGAGGTCGGCTGTAATGGAGCTTAACACGGGAATAGTGATAGCTGGAGCCTACGCTGACAAGGTCAGGAGGACGTTGTTCGCTCAACTAAAGGAGGTGATGAAAAGCAATAAGGATTTCACAAGGGAAATAGCGAGAGCATCAGGGGAATTGAACAGAATCCTCTACCACATACTCGTTGAAACAATCAGGGTTGAGAAAGGTGATGCTGTGAGAGTAAGAATTAAATATAGCGTGGACAGCTCATCAAACAGGATCGTTTTCGATTACAACACCCTCAGCCTGGAGGTTTTCAGAAGGGTTAAAGATGAGGAGGTATCATCTATTATTAAGAAAGTCCTAGATGAGAAGCTCGAGGAGGTTAAGAATCAGTACGCCACGCTCCCGAGCAGGGAGGAAGCCGAGAAGATATTGAAAGGAGAAGTGGTCGAGCCGGAGAAGCCGTCAGCTCTCGAGGTTCAAGAAGACGTTTTGAAAAACGTTAAATCCATAGACCTATTAGGTGAAACGATAACAGGAGGATACCTGTTCAAGATCAAGGGACATGCGGACCAATCCATCGGAATGCTTACCATCGAGCCCAGCGACAGGGGTGTTTTAATCGATGCTTTAATACTGAGTAATGGGAAGGGATATAGGTACTTGAAGACTTCCGAGATGAGTAAGGAGGTCTTAGCTGAGAATCCGGATTTAATCCTTAAAGAACTCCAAGGTGTTAAACCAGCAGAGCTTGAGGCGAAGCAGGCCGAGGAATTCATCAGGGAGAAAACATCTATGGCTATTTAGAATGGAAACGGTGAATAGAAGCGGCAAGCTCGTCCAGGAATCGCTTGAAAACATCTTTTTTCATCCTAGCCCCCGCTGCGTAGGGATGTCCCCCACCATGGATGCTGAGCCTCCTACTCAGCTCCCTTAAAACCTGGTTCAAGTCAAAGCCTTCTCGGCTCCTCAAGCTTAAAACGTACATGTCTCCTCTTGACTCAGCAGCCATTCCGACGATAGTGCCCCCGTAAACCATTGCGTAGTTGGCGGCCCTGCCGAGGCTTCCGATCGGGTCTACCACGTAGGAAATGCTTCCATACACGTTCACGTTGGTCTTAACCCACAGTCTCAACTTCTCGTCTACTTTGGCTTGATGGAGAGCCCTGGAGACAAGGTCTCGGAGCATACTGGGAAGCTTGTTCTTGCTAAGATGAGCGACCACTTTCCTCTTGAACTCGTGGTCGCGTCTCGAGCCCTCGAGCCCCTGAGTGAGAATTCCGGCCTCAAGGAAAATACTCCTTCTATCCCATTTTAAGAGCTCGTCCCTAACCCAGAGGGTTTCGTCGAGATAGTCGCTGATAGCTCCGTATAACGCGACCCTGCCGTACTCGGAATCCAGCCCTTTCTCGCTAAAATACCTGTACGAGAGCTCAGATGCCGAGCAGCATGTATCGTGAATAAATTCAACTCCACCGTCCACAGCGTCGAAGCCTTCTGGCAAAGGATGGTGATCGATATATGTGACTCTACCACTCTCGGCACGGGTCTTCAAAACCCTCAACAACTCGTCTCTACACAGCTCGTCAATGGCTATATCTAAAATAATTACGTTATCTCCCTGCTTTGTAAACGCTTTCAAATCCTCCACGACTCCAACGGGGTGGGTGAATAACACGTTGCATGCTAACCCTTTCGCCCTAACGTAGGCGCACGTCAGCGTAGCGGAGACGATGCCATCCCCGTCGCCATGGGTTAACACAACCCAGCTACTCAATAAACACCACCTTTTAGAAACGGTCAGCCCCGCGCGAGGATATCATCCCCTCGAAGGGTTACACCTGCCACGCCTCCTCATCCCTTTAAATACTCAGACATTCAGGCTTTATACAGTTAACGCGGAAACCTTTCTGTTTAAAAGAAAAAGTAGGAGGATATTCCCGCAGGGCTTAAAGTGCCGGCTAAGATAGACATAGGGAAGGCTCCTGAAGAAATACTTGAGCTGAGCAACCAGGAAATCCTGCAGGAGTTCATAATGCTTTTAGAGTCGACAGGGGCTTCTAAAGATACTGTTAAAGCGTACCAATCAGCCATCAGTGATTTCCTGGATTTCATAGGGGACAAGCCGTTGAAAGAGGTCACTTTGAGAGATATTCTTGCATGGAGGAATGAGAGGCTTAAGTCGGGCTTCCCCAGGAAGAAAACGCTGGACAAGACAAGGTGGCAGGCAACACTACACTATTACACATTGTTTCTCAAAAGGTTTTTCGAATGGCTCGGCCTCCAGCTAAGGGTCCCGAGCGTTAAGAAACCTTCCTCCAGGATAAGTGTTTTAACAGATGAAGAGGTTGGTAAGCTGTTCCAAGCGGCTAGAAACCCGCTCGACAAGCTTATTCTGCGATTACTGCTGGATACCGGCTTAAGAAGCAAGGAGGTTTTGAACATTAAGGTGGGCGACATAGATTTCGACGGTAGAACCATAAGGGTTGTCGAGGGCAAATACGGCAAGGAGAGATATGTTACAGCATCCAACGAGACTTTCAAGCTTATTGAAGCCTGGGTAAGGCTAAACGATCTTGGAAGAGACGATAGGCTGGTAGACCTGACATATGGCGGCCTCTACAAGAAGCTTAAGAGATTGGCGGCAAAAGCGGGAATACCTCCGGAGAAAATCAGGCCTCACGTTCTTAGACATACTTTTGCCACGAGGGCTTTAAGGCTCGGCATAAGCCTTCCATCGCTACAGAGACTGTTAGGTCATACCGACATAAGGACCACCCAGGTCTACCTCCACCTGACAATTGATGACATTAAGAAGGAGTATAGGGAAAAGTTTGAAACCAAGGTTTCACGGGGGGTTGAGGAGACCCTGCTATGTAACAATTGTGGACGCGACATACCCAGCGATGCCTTGTTCTGCCCGTACTGTGGGAGACGGGTTTCAAACACCAGTGAAAACCTAGCTCTCGCTTAACCCATCCAGAATCCTTCCTACGGCAGCCTCTATAATCTTTTTATAACTAGGATTGGCTGACCTGTACTTGCTCAAGATCTCTTCAGCCTTCTCAACAGGGTAGTCATCCTTGAAGGATGATAGGGATTCCTCAATAGAGGTATTGAAGGCTATAAAGTAGACGGGGGAAACTGGAATACTCCATCTTTCACCACTATACTTTAAGGTTAGAAGTTTTTCAAGATATTCTTCGTCGCTAACAGGATTCTCCAGGATGGCCTTATAGTACTGGGTGAGATAGTGTGAAACAATTATGAACTCCAACTCACCACTCCTATAGCCCTTGAAGACCGAGACTTCACTGTTATCCTCCAACACCGCGTGGGGCCCCTCCTCGATCGTAAAGCCGAGAGCCTTTAACTTGTCTATGAATCCAGACAGGTTCTTCACATCGAGGGAGTAAATCTTAATCAAACCCATCAGCCATCAAGAACAATGATACTGCTGTTTTAAATAAGAGTGGTCGAGCCTTGAGCGAAGTAATAGCAGGGACTAGGTCTGAGTCAAAGGTTATACGGGGTATAAGAAGCCAGCTCTCCGATCATGTAGACTGGATCGATGTTTTAAAAACCCCGGTGAAAACATGGATTCCCGAGGAGTGCTCTATAACTATTGATACCGAGGATTTTGAATGCATACCCATCCCATACTCTTTGACAAGTGAAACAGAAGGCTACCTCGTCTTTGAAGAAAACATCCAGCCTGGGGCAGGTAACATTGTTTTAATGAGATACCCTGAAAACTATCTCGCAACAAGCATCCGTGTCCATGAAGCATTCCGGAAAGGAGTATCAGCGGTAATCCTTTTTGAGAAAGACGAGCACGTTATTAGGAAAATAGCTGTAACGGATCCCCCCACCCCATCCAACATGCCTGGAAACCCTCCGCCAATACCTGTCGTAACCATAGATCATGAGGTTTTCAGGGCATTGGAGCGCAGGTTGAGAATCTCTGGAGGGTTGAAGGCAACCGTTAAGGTGGGAGCGATCCTGAAGGATTCAATAGGATACACCTTGATCGCGGGGATTAATGGTTCAGGTGAAAGCGAAGTCCATGTTACAACCCACCATGACCACTGGTTCCAGGGGGAGGGGGATAGTATTGTCGGGTTGAAAACCCTTCTCGCCTTAGCGAAACAGTTGAGAACCGTTGAAAACAAAGTAAACATCCTCCTGGTTTCCTTCACTGCGAAGGAACTAGGGTCTCCCTACTTATCTCCATATCACTGGTCATGGGGTTCGAAATACTTCCTTCAGGTGATGAGGAATAAGGCTTTATTAGACAACACGTTGTACTCGATAGTAATCGATTCAGTCCACGTTAATACTCCGACAGTATACTACCATCCATCATTGTATAAGGTTGTTGGAGAATCGCTGAAGCCGGGCTGGAACGCGGTTCTCGGGGGCAATCACTACTCGCTTGACAGTCTAACTTATTTGCGCGAAGGAATACCCTCAATGGCTATTACCACGCTGAGTAATGAATACTCGTGGAAAATTCACTACTCAAGCCTAGACAACCCGATCAACGTCAACTCTGACTCGATAACCGTGGAACTATCCGGGTTCCTCGTTAAGACGATATTGGCGAGTAAGTCGGAGGAAATTACCGTTAACAATCTATGGGACTACGTCTCGCTCGATAATTTTCCCTTGGAGTTTAAGGCGATTGTGGCTAAGGCGAGGCAAGCTGAAAGCGTAATAGGTTCACGCAGTGTTTTAAGAATCACTACTAAAACGTTCAGCGATTGTGCTTTGCTAAGGATTAATGATCGCGCAATATTTCATGCCGGATTACTGAGCCCTTTATTGCTGGCTGAGGAGGCTGGAAGAAGGATCGGAGAGGGGGAGATTTTTCTCAACCTCCAGCTATGCAGCGGCAGGTCCTACAGCTTCTTCTTTGCTAGGCACAATAAGAGATTCGTGAAGGAAACCCTGAGCAAGATCGTCGACGACATTGTAAGTTTGCTAAGCGATGAGTTTAGCTCCGAGTACAATTTTAAATTACTCAGCACATTTGATAGGATACAAGGTGGCACTGGTGGAGAAGCAGGGGCCAATGGGAGTTGACAAGTACGCGGACTTCCCTGAATGGTATCACAAAGTGTTGAAAGAGGCCAAGATCGTTGATATAAGGTACCCTGTCAAAGGAATGAATGTTTGGATGCCTTACGGCCTCAAAGCTTTAAGGCTCACTCAGAGAATCCTGATTCAATTGCTCGAAGAAACAGGGCACGAGGAAGCATACTTTCCGACAATGATACCTGAAAGTGTTTTCAGCAGGGAGAAAGACTTTCTCCAGGGCTTTGGCGGTGAAACCTTTGTCGTCGAGGGAACGGCGACTAAGCGTTTCGATGATAGATTATTTGTGAGACCTACTAGCGAAACAGTAATGTACTATATGTGGAACATGTGGATTAAGGGTAGAAAGGACCTCCCCGTGAAAATGTATCAAATAGTTAACGTGTTTCGCTATGAAACCAAGATGACACACCCCATTCTGAGAGTGAGAGAGATAATGGGATTCATAGAAGCCCACACTGCGCATGCATCGATGGATGAGGCTGAGGCTCAGATAAGAGAAGCGCTGGGGATTTACAAGAAATTCTTTGACACTCTACAGCTCCCATATTTCATCGTGAAGACACCACCATGGGATACTTTTGCGGGGGCAGAATACAATTACGACTTCATAACAGTTATGCCTGATGGAAAAGGCCTCGAGCTCGGAAGCGTCATAAATCTGGGGCAGAGGTTTTCGAGAGCATTCGACATAAAGTTCATGGACACTGATGGTGTTGAAAAATATGTCTATCAAACATGCTATGGGGTGAGCGAGAGAACGCTTGGAGCGGTTATAGGGATCCATGGGGATGATAAAGGATTGTTCTTCCCCCCTGAGATCGCGCCTATCCAGGTCGTAATAGTCCCAATAATGAAGGGTGTTGAACAAGACGTGCTGGACTATTCCAGAAACGTGGAGAAATACCTTAAAAACCTTGGAGTAAGAGTCACTGTTGACATGGATCTAGAGCACACGCCGGGTTGGAAGTACTATTACTGGGAGATGCGGGGGGTTCCTACGAGAATAGAGATTGGGAAAAGGGAAGCATCAACAAACACTGTAACAATTGCTAGAAGAGATGGGAAGCCCAAGGTCCAGGTGAAGATTAGTGAAATGTATGATGCGTTGAAAACAGCATGGGAGGAGGTCAACAGCTTTCTCAGGGAGAGGGGTTTGAGACACCTTGAGAAAATGGTCGTCAAGCCACCTATCGAGGGAGGACTTGAAAACGTGAGGGGACTTATAATAGCTCCCTGGGATGGGTCGAGAGAGTGTGCAGAAGAGTTGGAAAAAGACACTGGGAAGCAGTTGCTGGGGGAAATAGTTGAATCCCCAATACCCTTAGACGCTCCCTCAAACCATACCTCATGCCGTGGTGGAAGAGCTGACAGATTCGCCCTTCTAGGAGTCACCTACTAGTCCGAAACAGTGGGTGTAAGATTTTATAAGGGATAGAGTTATTTTTTAATTAGTCCAGCATGGTGCGAAAGAATGAGCGAATATATGAAACAGTTTAAAATACAGGTTGCTTCCAAAATTCCAGGTATAAAATTCCAGGATAAAAGCGGCGGCGAACTCCAGCTGATCAAGGATGGAAATGTTGTAGCGGTAATTAAAGATGAGAAGGACTATGTAACAGTAACCATTAAAAACAACACATTCAAATACGATAAATGGTATACTAAACCAGAGCATTTGGCTGAGACGATAAGAATTTACGTTGAGCGCTCCTAATTCTTAGGGGTTAACCAGCATTTTTTAATGTTGAAGAACGCTTCATATTCTGATCTCTCCTCAACGCTTCCCTCATACTCTAACCTGTATTTGAACAGGGGCGCATCCACCACTAGGGTCTCGGCCTCGCCTCCTTCGAAAGAAGGGTTGAAACCGTATTTCTCAGATAGAACCAGTATTCTCTCTACATCCTCCATTGATAGAACCTTTCCCAGCATGCTGTGCGGGAGGCCCATCGTTGTTATTGATTGAATTATAAATCTTATACCGTACCTGGTTAGGGTGCGAAGATATGTTTTCTGATCAATACCCCAGTTCGGGTGAATTGCTTCAAGACCGTGGTTCAAAGCTATTTTCTCAAACCTTTCTCTCTGAAACCTGCTGAGAACAGCCCCGGACGCGAGCGCTGAGACCCCGTATCTTCTTACACACCTCGATAAGACCTCGTCGAGAACAGTCAACTCTCTCTCCGGGTCCACCACGGTCGCCGTTTCAAGAGGAATTCCCATCGAATAAGCCTGTAGCATTAATACTTGCGGGTAGGGCTTGTGGTATAGCATCGAGTACTCGTAGGATGGTAAGATGCTGATTAACACCTTCACGCTCAAGCCTTTTTCTCTCAACAAGTGAACAGCGAAAACAGAATCTTTTCCTCCGGTAAACAATACTGCAATGTTCAAAAACACCCCCGAGCGAGATTTAAAGAGAAACCAGCGATATAAATAATACTGCTGTTGAAAATGAAGGCAGTCATCGTCGTGGATGATAAAACAGACAGCAATATTGTCAGGGCTAGGCATGGGCTATCATTATTATTTGAGAAAGAAGGGTTCACCGTTCTCTTCGACATGGGCCCTGACGAGGAATTATTGAAGGAGAATATGAGAGTTCTAGGGATAGATGCTTCGAGAATTGATGTAGCAGTAATATCCCATCCGCACTCTGATCACTACGGGGGCATCAAATACATTTCTTGGGAAAACCCGTACATCAAGGTTTTCATACCGTATGGCACGATGGATTCGCTAGGCAGGTCTCTCCGGGCCCATGACGTAATACCGGTAGAGGTTACCAGAACCACTCAGATAGCGAGAGATGTTCTAGTTGTTGGCCCATTCAATGGTCCGCCAACTGAGCAGTATCTCGTTTTCGACATGGGTGAGGAGTTGTTGGTTGCAACCGGTTGTTTACATCCAGGCGTGGAAACCCTTGAAGCAGTGGCTTCCTCGCTAGGGAAGAGGATTGGAGTGCTGATAGGCGGGCTACACCTTCGTAGCGCTCCTGAAGAAGTCGTTAAAGAGACTCTGAAATACATTGTTGAAGAAGTAGGGGTTGGCAAGCTGATCCCCCTGCACTGTACGGGGAGGAGGGCATTAGAATATCTTAGGGAGAAATACAGCAGTGTCCTGGTCGAGGCCGGGGCAGGTTCGATTATAGAGTTTTGAAAATGATCTAGGCTGTTTAGGAGCCTTGCTTTTCAAGCCCCCTATACCTTGGATGATACTTCTTGATATGCTCTATTTTAACTTTCTTCAACTCCTCTTCTGGAAGAATTGCTAATAGCTCCCAGGCAATGTCGAGCGTCTGCTCTATGCTTCTCCTCTCAAACTCACCCTGCCCTATGAATCGTTTTTCAAACTTTTCTGCAAACTCAAGGAATTTTTTATCCCTAGCGCTCAACGCCTCGGAGCCCACGATTACCGAGAGCTCTCTAAGTCTCACCGCCTCGGCGTAGGAGCTGATCAGTTGCATGAACACCCCGTGATGATCCTCCCTCGTCTTGCCAGGCCCTATACCATCCTTCATCAACCTCGAGAGACTCATCAACGGGTCTATTGGCGGGTATACTCCCTTGAGCCACATTCCACGAGAAAACACTATTTGCCCCTCCGTAATGTAACCGGTTAGGTCAGGTATGGGATGCGTTATGTCATCGTCAGGCATGGTTAGAATGGGGAACTGGGTAATACTGCCCTTTTTGTTCACAGCTCTCCCAGCTCTTTCGTAAATGGTGGCCAGGTCTGTGTACATGTATCCAGGGTATCCTCTTCTCCCGGGAACCTCCTCCCTTGCAGCGCTAAGCTCTCTCAAGGCTTCACAGTAGAAAGTCATGTCGGTCATCACTACGAGCACGTGCATGTCATAATTCCAGGCCAAGTGCTCGGCAATTGATAAGGCGAAGCGCGGCGTAGCAATCCTCTCTATAACAGGCGAGTTAGCAGTATTTATCAATGCTACAGTCCTCTCCATCGCTCCAGACTTCTTGAAGGACTCTATGAAAAACATGGCGTCGTCATATGGGACACCTATCGCTGCGAAGACTACTGCGAACTTCTCTTCTTTCCCTAAAACCCTTGCCTGCCTAACTATTTGTGCGGCCACCCTGTTATGGGGGAGTCCTGACCCGCTAAAGATGGGGAGTTTCTGCCCTCTAACAATGCTGAATAATCCATCTATGGCTGAGATTCCTGTTTCAATGAATTCGTTCGGCGGCAACCTGGCTGAAGGATTTAGCGGATACCCGTTTACATCCAAGTAGTCCTCCGGAACTACTTCACCCCCACCATCAATGGGTCTGCCGAAGCCGTCCAATATTCTTCCAAGCATGTCTATCGAGACAGGGGCTCTCAAGACCTCGCCCCTGTATCTCACAGTGGTCTTCTGGAGGTCAACGTCTGAAACCCCGCCGAACACCTGTATAACCGTTGCCGTCTTGCCGACATCTATTACCTGTCCAAGCTTAACCTCCCCATTCGGCAGTGAGACCTCGACGAGCTCGCCGTAGGAGACTCCCGGGATAGTTTCGACGAAAAGCAGGCTTCCCTGGGCTCTGTGAAGCCTGCGGCTTTCCCTAACAATCAGGTTGTAGCTCAATCACCCCACCTCCTGTAAAAGTAGTTCGAATTCTTTCTTAATATCATCCATGATCTCCTGGAAGGTTGTCTCATAGTCGAAGACTGGAATGTCCTTCATTCTCGCGATTTTCTCCTTTGCTTTCATGGTGAGGATTTTTTCCAGTGCAACCCCCTTCCTCAAGGCATCGAATGCGTAGTCATGGAATAAGCTGATAACTTTAGCCATGTATAGAGTTTTCAAAGGAGGCGAGAAAGAGTCAACAGGGCTGAAAGCATCTTGCTGGAGAAAATCCTCTCTCACCACTCGCGCAACCTCCAGTGTGAGCTTATCTTCTGCTGGCAAGGCTTCAGTACCTACTAGTCTTACCAGCTCCTCAAGCTCAGCTTCCTTTTGTAGTATACTCATCAGTTTCTCCCTCAGTAATCCGTAATCCCCTCCCTGCTTACTCCACCATTCTTTAACGTGTTCTACGTAAAGGCTGTAGCTTGTCAGCCAGTTTATGGCCGGGTAGTGTCTACGATACGCTAGGTTGACGTCGAGAGCGTAGAGAGCTCTTACTACTCTCAGCGTAGCTTGGGTGACAGGTTCGCTGAAGTCGGCACCGGGGGGTGAAACTGCACCGATAATTGTTAAACTGCCGACTCTAGGGGGCTCTCCATTGGTTTTTACGAGTCCGCTTCTCTCGTAGAATGATGCAAGCCTGGAGCCAAGGTAGGCGGGGAAGCCTTCCTCACCCGGGAGTTCCTCGAGTCTCCCGCTAATCTCTCTCATAGCCTCGGCCCATCTACTTGTGGAGTCTGCCACCAGTAGCACGTTGTAACCCATGTCCCTGTAGTATTCTCCAATGGTAACCCCCATGAACACGCTGGCTTCTCTCGCGGCCACGGGCATGTTGCTAGTATTAGCGATGAACACGCTTCTCTCCATTAAAGGTCTTCCCGTTTTGAAATCGGTTAGCTTGATGAAGCTGTGGAGCGCGTCAGCCATTTCATTACCTCTTTCCCCGCATCCAATGTAGATTGTAACGTCTGCTTCACTCCGCTTTGTCAACCCCTGAAGAGTCACGGTTTTTCCTGTTCCGAAGCCTCCAGGTATTGCGGCTTTACCGCCTTTCCCAATTGGGAAAAAGAAATCAATGACTCTCAGCCCGGTTACAAGGGGCTCCCTTGAATCAAGCTTCTCTGTAAACGGCCTGGGTTTTCTAACAGGCCATTTCTGATACATTTTAACTTCTACGCCATTGATTTTTGCCACCGGTTCTTCAATAGCGTAGGAGCCTTCCCCAGCAACCCATTCGACAATTCCCCTAGTCTCTAAGGGAACCATTATGTAATGGGAAATCAGCTCGGTTTCCTTTACCACCCCTATGAAGTCTCCCGGGCCAACCTTGGCCCCGGGTTTCACCAATGGTTTAAAATCCCATTTCTTATTCCTTGGAAGCGGGGTCGTCTTTACACCTTTTCTAACGAATATTCCAGCGAGTTCCTGAATAACTGGAAGAGGTCTTTGAATACCGTCGAAGATCGAGGTTATCAGCCCTGGTCCCAGTTCCGCCGATAAAGGTTGGCCCGTGAGGTAAACAGGCTCCCCAACCTTTAAGCCAGTAGTGTCTTCGTAGACCTGGATCACGGCCCTGTCTTGCTCAACTCCTATGACCTCACCTATTAGTCTCTCCTCACCTACCTCCACTACCTCGTAGACTCCCACGCCTTTAACGTTTTCAGCAATGACGAGGGGGCCGGATATTCTGTAAATAACTCCCTTCTTCTCCAAACCTAACACCTTAGGGAAGCATGCGAGTTTAAATTGGTTAGACCCATAATAATAAAGCTATCCAAGTTTTAAAACTCAATGCTTATGCCAAGGTACTTCTTGACAAGGCTCTTATAATATTCGGCTACTTCGATTCTGCCGGCTTCTTTTGGATGGTCTATTGGAATGGTTAAAAGCATTTCTTTCAACGACGGCACATAGTCTCGAAAGCTTTTGCAATCATCCTCGATGTTGCGGAAGTATATTAAAACGTTATAGTTTTGTATGCTCTTTTTTAATTCGCTTACAAGCTCTTCACAGTTATTCCTATAGATCAAGGCGTCAGCGCCTGCGGCAACTCCAATTAAGCCGAGAACAGGGTCCCCTACTACCAGGATTTTCTTCTCGGTGAACAAGGATTGTTTTACTTCAACCATTTACTCAACAACCTCTGAAGCTCGACCCTATAAGTGTTGGTGTAGACGGATAAGACTATTAATTTTAAAATGACGCTACTTCCCATTAGATGCACTAGTCTTTTAACCTTTTCCTCAACCTCGCCTCCTACAAGAGTTTTTGAAAGACTCATAATGGTCAGAACCGTGGCGAGGTCGAAGGCTTCAATCCCTTTTAGAATGGTTAATGAATCAGTTAAGGCATCGAACAATTCTAGCACAATCCTCCTATATCCTGAAGAAATTTTCGAAAGCTCAATTAAATCCGAGTTGCACGCTTCCCTGAAAATCTTATCCTCCATGATTAAAGGGTAGAGGGGCTCTTTAAGTAGGTCTGGAAACATTCTGCAAAGCCTAACAGCTATTGCATCGTGGTATATCCCAATCAACCTCCAAACCCTGTAGTTTGAGACTTTATCGATTTTTTCAACAGGTTTGTGGAGCGCCAGAGCTATTTCTCTCGTGCTTAGCTTTTTATTCTTAATGAACCGGTCTACGAGTCCTGTGAACACCTTGTCCACGTTTCTCCTGAACGCATGTATGTCGAATTCCTCAGGGCTTGCTAAGGGGATTTTCCTAGCTAGCGGTGTTGGAAAGATGGTTGCTGGTTTTCGCCCAACACTCAAATTGTGGAGAACAACCACTATGTTGATTAGTTCCGACAGGCTAATCATCGAGTTCAGACAGTTTCTAGCTTCCTCGTTCTTTGTCTCATCTACCAACCCTACTATCTTTTCAATGAAAAAATCATCAATATCCCGTTGAACATCAATCAAGGTGTATCGGCTAGTTGTTACCCTCTTCAAGACCTTCCCAGCCCACGGCTTCTCAGCCATGGATGAGAAAGCGTTAACAATATCCGAGTATTGAAGCATTGATAGAGCGTTCTCGAGCGTAATGTATTCCACACTCTGTGAGAAGGTTTTGGCTCTGTTCATGTCTACTTACTCAACCCCAGAGCTTTTTACGTATGAGTGGTGTTAGCGCTCTCCTAGCGAGCTTCAGTCTCGACTCATAGCTATTGTCTACCAGAATCCCTGACTCCGACTCCAAGATTAAACCGCCTCTTATTTCAGCGAGAGCTACTTCAACATACCCTAGCCCCAGCCTGCTTAAAATCCTGCGCACGGTTTCCACATCTTTCTCGGAAACGTAAACTTTTCTTGGCTTGTCAACGTATTTCAGCGAGTCAGTCAACAAGTTCTCAAGGGATTTCTCAACTTCGAGAAGGTCGAGATGGTTCAGCCCATTCTCAGCTTGTTTAAACAGCTCATCTATAATAGAGGCCATTTCTTGAGAAATCCTAAGCCTTGAAAGCCTGCGAGCCCCGGATGTCTTGAGCGCGGCCTCCCTCCTAGCCTCCTCCAGTATTCTGTTTTCCTCCTCCATAGCTCTCTTTTTCCACTCCTCTTCTGCTTTCTTAACGATTGATTCAGCCTCCCTTTCAGCCTCCTCTACTATCATTTTTGCTTTTCTCCTGGCCTCCTCGAGGATTCTTTCACGCGCCTCCGTTAAATGTCGGTTTACATCCAAAACAGTCTTCACCCTATCAGAGTGGTACCCAGTATCGTGAAGACGATTCCGAGAATCCCCCATAATTCCACATAGGCTGCTAGTATAACGGTGTTCACGAAGCTAGCTCCTTTCGTCCTCGGTAGCTCAGCTATTCCGCTCGCGCAAACGACTCCCTGAGCCCATGCGGATATGGCCTCGGCCATGAATCCGACAAGGCCTAGTCCGAGTAGCGCTAGCGCCTTGGAGAGCTCGACGGTTCCATCTCTTATCGGGGCATATATCAGGATTAGATATATCATTTGAATAAGCCCATAGAATGTCTGGGTCATTGGCAGAGCTGCAAGGGTTAGAACGTTTCTAAACTGGGTTGGTTCTTCCGCAAGAACTGAAGCCCCTACGCTGGCAGCGTACCACATTCCTCTACTCGATCCTAAAATTCCTCCTGCTAGTGGAAGAGTAGCCGCGAAATAGGCTATACCCGTAGCTAGCGGATCCAAGCTTGAATCACCATCAGTTTTTAAACAGTATCGGATATAAAAGTGTTAAAGTCCTACTTGATCACAATTCTTCGGGAAGCAATAATCCTGAGAGGCGAGTAGTCTCTTCCATCTCCTGCGTAGAACTTGGACAGGAACTCCAGGATGCAAAGTCTCAGCGAATGGATGAAGGCCCCGAGAATTGAGAGTATTAAAACCATTAAGTGCACTATAATGAGAGTTGGAATCGTGACCAGAAGGCCAAGGTAGAATCCGATTGGCGGTATCATCGTGGAGAACCATCCGCCCAGCAGGCTCACCATGGTGTTGAACATCATTGACATGTAGTACGTTGCTAAACCCACGCCTGCCAATCTAACATAGCTTAGCACGTCTCCGAGAATACCTGTTATCTGGAAGATCCACATGAATAAGCCCATCCCCTTCATGATAAGGTAGTTTCCCGCAACCAGTACTGCAATACCGATTAACGTGAGATATAAGAGTGTGCTACCCCCGAGACTCCCCAGTATCGGCACTTCGTAGTTGAAGAATATCAGCAGTATGTAGGGTATGCCGAATAATTCGGATATTAATAAGCCGATCTCGTTTAACAAATCCCCTTTCCTTCCTTCACTGATAAACTTGTAGACCGCGAATGCATGTGCGATATTAACGTGTATTAGTCCTATGATCATCGAAAGCTTGATCAATTCTATGGGAGAGGTGAAGAACGCCATTAACACGGGTACTTCTATTTTGAAGAACGCGTGAAGTAAGTCCCCGAAGAACGCGCCGGCTAATGCACCAGTGATGATTGATAGACCATTGCTTATCAATAAGACCTGTTTGAACTTCCTATAGTTCTCACTTAAGGGATCGTCAACGAGCTTGTCAAGGATTAGAAGGATAGCAAAGATCCCTGCTAAACCATACCCTACATCACTGTTCATGAGGGCGAAGAAGAACGCGAAAGAATAAGCCACTAACGGGGTAGGGTCGAACTCCCAGTAAGATGGTATACCATATAGCTTAGTTATTATTTCGAAAGGCTTTAACGGTCTTGGATTCTCCATTAACGATGGAGGATTATCCATGCCTTTTCTAGGTTTCTCAACCTCTAGGAAGGCTATGAGTGAACTTTCTTTAATTTCTCTTAAAACCTTGTCCAAATACTTCTCGGGCACCCATCCTTCCACGAATATGAAGTGTTTAAGCTCGGATGTTGCAACAATAACTCTATAACTTGACATCATACTATCCAAGTAAAGTAGGTATTTTCCAAGGATCTCAACGTATTTTTCAATAATCTTCCTCAACTCCTCCTTTAGGGAGCTTATTTCAGCGGTCTTTTGATCAATAATGCTTGGAAGACTCCTCCGCAATTCGCCTATGGCTTTGGAATCTTTAACAATGTCCAAAACCTCTAATGGGACGTGCCTAACTCCTATCATAGATAGTTCTTTAAAATATTCATCGTAATCAATGCTGGGGAAAACCAGTATTGCAACCTCATCCTCATCCATCACGGTCTTATAGATTGATTTAACTCCGCTGTACTTGTTTAGAAACTCTGAGACCAACGGTGTTTTACCTATTACTGTCATGGAGGTCAGGTGTTTTCCCCTAAAGCTTAACCAGGAGGTCTCAAGGTCTTCCGGGAGAAGCCATGCTAGTTTGTTTAGTTCCGACAAGTGTGATAGGATTGACTCAAGCTTCTTCATCTTGTACTCTATGCTGAATACTTCTTCCTCGATCCTTCTAACATCCTCCTCGATCTTGTCCAAGCTCAGGGCAGAATACTCGTAAGCGGTTAAATTAGCATCTATAGATTTAACACCGCTCCTTCCCAGAATTTTCATTACAGAGTCATGAAGCTTCCTCATCTTTTCCAATTTCTCAACGAGTTCCCTGGATTCCTTCACCTCTTTGAGATCGAGAACACCTATTGACTCCAGGAAGCGATACAATTCATCCCTATTCTCCTTAAATCCTCCAACTCTAACTTTAACCATTCTCGCCGGCTTACTCAGCAACGCCTTCATTTCGACCACGTAACGTATCTTTTAATCAACTCCAATACTTCGCGCCTCTTATCCTCAGGGATCATCCTGATTTCTGTGATTTTTTCCTCTGTCTCAGCGATAATGCGTTTAGCAAGCTCTTCTGCTTCCCGAAGAATCTCCTGTGCCTTCTTCACGTATTCTTCAACGGGAATAGGGGATTGTTTTATAGTCTCAGCTCTCTTGTGTGCATTCTTAAGAATAGTCAGCTTCTTATTCTCGGCCTCTTTCAAAATATCGTCTACCATCCTGTCTATTTCAGCAAGGCTCAAGGCAAAACCACTCCTTATGGAGCTATCTACCGCCAGGTTTTATTAATATTGTGGTCGTCGTCCGCAGTTTTCTACGTAGCTCGATAATCTGGGGTCTGTAAAGAATTAGGTGCTCCCCCTTCCCCTCACACCCTAGAACCTTGGAGACGGCTTCAACCTCTAGTGCGCCATTGACGACGTAAAATCCTTCTTGATCGCTGGGTAAGTACTCCACAATTATTGGGAGACTCAAATCACAGGCTTTGTTCCCTAGAACTTGCTTCAACCTCTCCAGTTCTTCCATGTCGAAAACATGGACGGACCCGTCTCTTAAAATAATGTATGGTACTGGTTCCTTCAGGAGCTCACACAGGTTTCTCCTCTTATAAGGTATGTGCTTGTTAACTAGTCTTAGCTCGCCCTCAAGATACCTTGTTAAAATATCTTTGTCCTCACTCAAGCTTCCTCCTCTTCTCCAGAATGCTTTTCACTCTCTTCATCCTAGCCTTCTCTTCCCTCTCTCGCTCGTCAAACTTCATCCTCAATAGCCGGATCTGCTGGCTTAGCCTTGGAATAATTACGTAGTTTAAAGCGTTAACTCGTCTTTTAGTCGATTTTATCTCTCGTCCTAGCGCTAGGGTAGCTTCTTCCGCCCTTCCCAGTTCTACTATTGCTTTAAGCAGTTCAGAAGCTTGGGTCTGGAAATCCTTGAGTCCCGCGTAAACAGCCTCATCCTCCCCCGGTGTCCTAAGCACTACGCTCCTTGTGGAAACACCCATTATGTTCTCAGTAGTAAGAATTGATGTTAAAACGGGAGTGGTTCTTCGGAAAAGCTCGAAAACGTTCTCCCCGTAAACGCCGAGTAATCCTGCAGACCTATTATACACTGGAAGGATTAGCTCGTTAATCTTTCTCCGCTTCTCAGCGGACTCCCGAAGCTGGGCCAGAAACTCGTTGACGAGAATGGTTAAACGCTCTCTTAAAACCTTGTGAACCTTTACAGCCAGGACTAACTGTCTGCGGAGCCTGATCAGCTCTATCTTGGTTGGCCTTATCCTCTGGAGCTGAGACAAAGCGACCACTGAGTAATTAGTATAGAAGTTGATGGGAGTTAAAAATGATTATGACAGGGTGGTTAACCCTTGTAGAAATTATTGCTTCAAGATATGATCTTTAACAATGTAAGGACAACATCGAGCAGATCTCTCTGGGACACCATCCCAATGGGTTTGCCATCCTTGTCTACTACTGGTAGGTGGCGAATGTTGAAGCGCCTCATCTTCTCCAGTACTTCATCCAACGGGGTGTCCGGGGTAACAGTGATAGGATTCTCCTTCATGAACCTCGCAACAGGGAGGTTGCTGCCTATCTTCCCTATCGCGACAGCGCTTACAACATCCTTCTCGGTAACTATTCCGACGAGCCTTCCCGTAGGGTCAACCACCATTACGCTTGAAACATCGTTTTCAAACATCTTTTTCGCTACCTCTTCAATAGGCATTGTTTCCTCGGCAGTGATTGGTGGCGTAGACATGACGTCGGTAGCCCTTACGGGCAGGCCTCTCCTTCTCCGCATGAATGACAACGCAGACACCTAATTATCGATTAACAAAACAATCTTATAATAGTGTCTGCGGGAAGGCCACCTATTCTTTCTGAACTATGCGTGCTAGTTCGAAGACAAACGTGTTATCCCCTCTCCTCCATCGGTATATCGCATAGAACAGTGGCTTGGAACCCCCGTGTTCGTAGACCGCTACCGCTATGCTCTCCCCGCACACTGACTCATCCGGCAGGATAGTACACGGATCAATGTCAAGGACGGACGCCTCATACCCATGCGGCTCCAGGGAATTGTTAAGGATTAATGGCAGCCTCTCCATAAGGTAATCCTCGATAACTTCGATCAACTCTCGCGTTGCCCAGCCACTCACTCCTTCGAAAATCAGCCTAATTGACAGCGCCCTTTTAAGGGTTGATAATTCAATGCTCATTCCAGACTTACCTCTCCAAACTATGTTTGAAACCATATAAAAGCAAGGCTAACACAGTCTTCATGTCCTTTAATACGTTATTCCTCACCATTGAGTAGGCTTCTTCAAGGGTTGTTGTGAAAGGCTCGATAATCTCGTATTTCTCCGGCTTCGCGCCCACGTATCTGAGGTTTTTCGCAACGTAAAAGAACATTTTCTCGGTGCTATACCCCGGGGTAGGGTAGAACTCTCCCAACAGTGTTAACTCGCCGGGGAGATAACCTACCTCTTCTTCCAGCTCCCTCCTGGCAGCCTCCTCGGGGGATTCACCATCATCCACGACTCCGGCAGGGACCTCTATTACGTAATCCTCTATTGATGGGCGAAATTGCTTTATCAGGATGATTCTCTCGTTATCGATGAATGGTAGGATAACTACTGCTTCAGGGAACAGTACAACGTCTCTTCGGAAAGCATCTCCCTCCTTTTTCGCGTAACTTCTCCTGACAACCTGGAATCTCAAACCCTTAAACAGCAACTCCTCGCCGGTTTTAACAGGCTTCAAAACTATCACGCACTGTTTTATTTACTGCTGAAAGAATATATAAGCAAAGGTGGGAGAGTGCCCCACTACCGTTACGGCCCCGCAGGCAAGCCTATAACGATGAAGTCTTCAGACCTGTTGAAAGCCCCAGCCTTTCTCAGGGAAATGGGTTTGAGCGCAATGGAGTATGAGGCCGTTAGAGGTGTGAACATTAAGGAGGAAAAAGCTCGGGCCTTCGGCGAGGAAGCCAGGAGCAACAACGTTATACTCAGTCTCCACGCACCATACTTCATTAATCTCGCAGGTAAGAAGTCAACAATCGAAGCCAGTATCCAGAGGTTGAACGAATCAGTGGTAGCGGCGCACTGGATGGGGGCTTACGTGGTGGTTTTCCATCCAGGATACTACAAGGATGCGCCCTCCCGCCGAGAGGCTGTTAGAAAAGTGATAGAAAGCCTTAAGCAAGTGGTAGAGTATAGGGGCGGGATTGGTGCTCAGGAGGTATGGCTAGGCCCTGAGACGACTGGGAGGACATCCCAGGTCGGGGAACTTGATGAAACAATACTCATAGCGCAGAGCTTGGATAAGGTTAGACCAGTAGTCGATTTCGCACACTTATATGCGAGACATTCTGGCAGGTTTATCACTAAGATAGACGATGTTTTGAAAGTCATCGAGAAGATAGAGTCGTCGCTCGGGACTGAGGTGTTGAAGCCTCTGCACATACACTTCTCCAAGATCGAGTTCGGTAGGGGCGGAGAGAGGGAGCATCACACGCTTGATGAAGATAGGTATGGTCCGGATTTCAAAATAGTCTGCAAGGGTCTTTGCGAAACCGGGGTTGACGCCGTGATTATCAGCGAGAGCCCTGTTCTAGAGCAGGATGCTTTAAAAATGAAGGCGCAGTGCTTAGAAGTATGCGGTGAGAAATGCATTGTTGACTAATCTCCGGAAAAGGATAGAAGGCTTAACAAGCCTCATAGCCAAACCCTTCTGCAGGCTTGGCGTGCACCCCAATTGGATAACCCTTTCATCAACGATAGTTTTAATAACAGGCCTGCTCCTGCTTATGGTTAATAAGCCCCTTTGGGTTTTCATCGTAGCAATAATCCTGTCCGGAATCCTGGACGCGTTGGATGGCGCCGCCGCCAGGAATTGTGGTAAAGCCTCACTGCTCGGTAGCTTCCTTGATTCAACTGTTGACAGGGTTAACGACTTCATAATAATCGCCTCACTGCTCGCAGTAGGCTTCAACGAGTTTATCGTTCTCGCATTGATGAGCGCCGCATTCCTAACCAGTTATGTGAGAGCTAAGGCAGAGTCGCTGGGTTTAAGAGTGGAGGGGGTGGGTATTGTTGAGAGAGCTGAGAGAGTACTGCTTGTAACGCTAGTTTTAATCACTAGTTCTTGGGACAGGTTCACCGCTAGCATTATCCTCTACGCGTTGCTCGCTCTCTCCGTGTTCACCGTGGTTCAGAGAATATTCTATGTTGCGAAATCCCTGACCAGGAGGCTCTAGTGCTGAGAGGTCATAGTGCCCGGCCAGCGGTAGAGTTGTTTTAAATGTAACATAGCCGAGCCTCAGCACATGGCTTTTCAAAACCGCTACCCTATCACTCATTCTCACCACGATTTCACGGTACTCTTGAGGGAGGTCTAGGAGGCCTATGTGACTTTTATCCGTTCTTAAAATAATCTTCGTGTTAGCTAATTGAAGAATAATGTCGTGAACATCCCTTGGGCTGTGAGTGCTGAAGACTATGCCTAACTTCCTGGATCTTCCAAGCCGGGCGATCCTGTCAATCATTGATGAAACGTACTCAACATAATCCTCTACCCCTGACTTGCTGGGGAAGAAGCGGTGGGCCTCATCCATGATTATTATGACGGGTTTAGACTCCATTTTCCCTCTGGCCTGTTGTAGCTTCCATTCGAAAATCTTGTTAAGGATTCTGAACGCTATTATGCTTAGGATTTTCTCAGGATCAGCAATTGAGTGTCGCAGAGGATATTCGAGGTCGACGATAATGGGATATCCGTTAAACCATTCAAAATGCTTATCCAGGATCAATTCCAGCAGCGGCTCCTGCAAATATTTCTCCCCGCTCTGCGTGCTGATCGCGATGTCGAAGAACCCTGTGTCAATAATTGAGCCAACCTGCCTTAGAATGTTTTCGAGAGTGCTCTCGTGTACGGCTGTCTCCCTCACAAGCTCTATCAAGTGTTCCCTATTAGGGTCTAGGATAACTCCTCTAGGAGCTTTCTCCCTCTCCATTAGCCTAGCCCGGGCATCTCTCAGGGCGTCATATATGTCGTATACTGTTTCAATTTTCAACCCGATCTCGTACATGTATCGCAGGAGCCTTGTTAACGAATCCTTGGCCTGCCTGGTGAAGTAAGGATTGAGCGAGATGAACTCTCTCGGGGTGAAATCGGTGAACCTGAAAGCGTAGGGGACAATGAGGTATTCTGCCTCCTCCTTTCTACCCTTGTAGTCGATAACGGCTGAGAGTTTGACATATCTTAGAGGAAACTTGCCGCCAGGTTGCTCAACAACGTCGATGTCCCCGACCTCGTAGCGGAAGCCGAATCGGTTAGAAATAGGCTCTACTATGTCTGTAAAGTATTCGAGGGCTATGTTCCTAAGTACTTTAGCCCATGTCGATCCATCCTCAACGTGTTTGTTGACAACATATCTTGTTACGGGCAAGAGTACTAAGATTCCGCGTGGATGTTTGACTTTGTCGACCAATCTTTCTAGTAATTTCTTCTCCCCGTTGACAAGGTTTTCATCTACAGTCCATGGAGGCTCCAAGTTCAGCGTCAAGTAATCACGATTAGGGTCGATTATAACTATTGAAGCGTCCTCAGGAGTGTTGAATTTTGAGGAGAGGGATGAAACCATGTTTTTAATCAAGGTGGTTTTACCGCTTCCTGTTGTGCCCACTACTAGTAAGTGTTGATAGAAAGCCTTCAACGGGAAATAAAGCTCTGCGCTGCCTTCGAACAAAACCTTGTCCCCGACCGTGACATAGCCTAGGAAGACTCCTTTCGTCGGCAGACCGAGTATTTTCTGTATAGCCCGAGTATCCTCCAGCTTTATCACGGGGCTTTGCGGCTCAATCACGTAGTCGGCTGAGATAACGGTGTCGGTGAATACATCGTAAGATAGCAATGGTTTAGCCTTAATCCTGGTCTTAGTGAGCAGTCCCGTGACTTCCGTTGTCGGAGTAGCGACGAACATTTCCGGCATGTCAAGTTCCGCGAGAACGTCACGTCTTTCTACTGCGGCTATTTTAAGGCTTACTAGCTGAAGGGTTTTCAAATCCACAACGGCTAGGTAGCTGCCTGCTGAAGCAATATCCATGAATTCGTTAAAGTATATCACAGGGTCTACTTCGAAATATACAAAACCCCCCTCTTCATCAATCCGGGAGGGGCTAGTCCTGGAGACAAAGCCGATTATCCTCCCGTATCTCTTAGCGATTTCAACGGCGGTTGTCAGCTTCTTTTCAAGGGATTTCACAAAATCCGTGTTCAAAATCGAGCACCATGACTACTGAATGACCGCGGTTGTCAAATAATTAAGTATTGATGGAAACCCGATTTATCGAGACCCATAGAGAAGACCAGATATTCTGTGAGAATGCTTGAAATCCTTCTCGCCCTACGATCGGCAATGATGATGGAAACGGGCAGTAGGGAGCCCATGTTTAAGCTATCGTAGGCAACTGGTTTCAAAACAGCCTCTTCAACCAAGTCGCCGAGGACTTCAACCCTGTAGTGAGTATAAAGAGTTAGGGAAGTATTAGAGGAGTATAGCCGCCTTGGGATTCCAACATACCATGCAGTACGATCAACCCTTGACGAACTCGAGAGAGTTGTTCGGATTCTTAAAGGCCCTAAAAAATAGGGTCGGAGGCCTTCTCCTGCCGCAACGCTCCTCGATAATACTGACAAGTATGCCTCATCATTAATGTCTGAAACACCTAGTCCCAAGGGATCGCACATGCTTAAATAATAGCTTCTATACAGCCTCTTCACGATACCTATCGCTAACGTGTTCCCATTGCGAAGGCCTCTCCATAGTGCATGCCTGTACTCATTTATCGCCTCCAAGCTACTCTTGTAAACGTCAAATCTTGCCGAGTAAGGCGTTGAAACCTCTATTGTCGAGGGATAAATTAATGGGCCGTCGACGAGAAGGATAGAGTCTTCAAGCAAGCCGTCCTCGAGGCTTTTCGAAACCAGGTATGACTCAGTTAAAAGTCTGGCTTCCTCGAGCAAAACATACTTGTTATACTCATGATCATATCTGATCCCAACGGGATTCTCAACATATAGGAAACTCTTCAATCTATCATCGAACTCAAACCCTATGGGGGCTTGAAAGTTAGGAATGACGGTTAAAAACCTGCAGGCCTCCATGGCGGCTCCCGTGATGAAACTTATCGGTGGACAGTCCAAGGCTTTACCGGTAAACCTGCTCAATAGGCTTCCCGTGGTGACCGATATGAACACGTAGGGGGTTTCAACGACTCTGGAGCTACTGTCAACGGCGTAGATGTTGAAGTAGAGGCTTTCTTTGACAAGCGAGTTATCGAAGTATTTAAGAGCCTTCCCAGGCTCTGCGAGGAGTTCCACGTCACTGCTTTTCTCAACGGCTTCGGCAAATCTCCTGGAATCCTCATCGTTTAAAGGCTTCCACTGTGCTGAAGCATAACTCCTAATCTTTTCGACTAGGTCTTCTAATATGGCCAAGGTACATCATAAAGAACACATATAAAAATTATGTTTTAAGTTTATGGAATACTAGGAGTGCTTACAGGTGGTTTGATTGAGCAAGGTTTGCAGGATATTAGCAGCAGGGGATTGGGATGCTGATGGAATAGTTGCAACCGCTCTTATAACTTACTCGCAAGAGAAGCTGGGTAAGTATCCTTTAGAGTGTCAGGCTGTTGTTGACAAGACCCCGGTTGACCCGGATAGGGTGAAATACCTCTTGTCAAATCTACCCGGGAACTATGACCTAGTGGTTTTCCTCGATCTACCGTTCAACGATACTATTAGGAATATTTGCATAATGTTGAGGGAGCACTTTGGGGTTAAGAAAATCATGTATGTAGACCACCACATCACTAGTGTTCAAAGAATCAAGGAGATAGAGGCTATCGCGGACACTGTGCTAGTGGATTATAGGAGCCCTACATCAACCCTGGTTTACAAGGAGTTGGTGAGCAAGGGGGTATCAATTCATCAGCGTTTGAAAAGCTTCGTGGAAGTTGTCGAGTACATGGATACGGGTAAAAGAGTGCCAAGCAACTACATAAAGCTTTTCGAGTTGACAAAGATGTTTTCGAAAGCTTTAACCGTTGAGAGAGATGAGAAGCTCTGGGTCAAGATTATAGATTGGCTCGCATCCCCAGCGCCGCTCCCAATGCCGCTTGACGAGAAGCTCTGGGAGAAAGTTAAGACTAGTATTGAGCAAAGAGATAAGGAGATTAGCGAAAAAGCTGTTGAACTAGCTGTCGCAGCCGTGAAAATCGGGGATTTAAGGTTTGTAGACGCGAGGAATGCTTGGAAGAAGAGAGGTGTCACGGCCCTAGCATCAAGGGTTTCATCCATCCTTAAATCGCCAGTGGCCCTGCTTGCTAACACCAACAGAGATTACTCCCTACTGGTCTTGAAGGCATCTAACGGTAGGGCGTACAGGATTGCGAAGTTCCTCGTCGGGGAGGGCGTGGCGCTGGATATCGCGGGCCACCCCAACTTGGCCATAGTCCGTGTTCCTAGAAACATCAATAAGGATGAGTTGATACAGTACTTGTACAAAGGGGTTTACTACGCCTCATAGTGCGGGAAAGGGTATTTCATCACCCAGGTTTTTCGAATATTTCACGGCCGTCCGGGTGGGCTATCCTGGCGAGAGTCATTGTTGAGAAGCAGTCGACGACTAAGCATGTGCCGTTAGAGAAGCATCCGGAGAACCCCGAACGCATCACGGTTCTAGTAGACAGACTAGACAAGCAAGGTTTTAGAGTGGAATATGTTTCACGAAACGTGGACGTTCAAGAAGCCCGGAAAATTGCTTCCCGAATTCATGCGAGAGGTTATATTCAATACCTGGAGAAGCTTTCAAGATACAACTACTCAATAGTCGATGAAGACACGTATTTAACATCAGACTCAATGGAGCTGGCTTACACGACTTTTCAAACAGGCTATGAGCTAGCGTTAAGCCTAAATGAACCAGTCTTCTATGTTTCAAGGCCTCCGGGACACCACGCTGGGAGGGGTGGGAAAGCAATGAGGGCTCTTTCGCAGGGCTTCTGCCTACTCAACAATGCCGGCGCAGCTGTTCTCGGCTTCAAGGATAGAGGGCTCACTAGGATTGCTATAGTAGATTTCGACGTCCACCATGGTAACGGGACGATGGAGATTTTCTATGATGAAAAAATCCTCCAAGTAGATCTGCACCAACACCCTGACACGCTGTATCCTTACACAGGCTACCCCTTCGAAATAGGTGAGGGGGAGGGGTATGGGTTTAAGGCAAACCTGGTTTTCAACCCTTTCACAGGCGATGACGTATACTTGAGGGTTTTAAGCATGGTTCAGGAGCTACTCGAAGGGTTTAATCCCGAGGCCCTCGTTGTTTCCGCAGGCTTCGACGGATTCCTCAACGATGGATTATCCGATCTAAGATTGACAGAAGCTTCGTATGAGGCCTTGGGGAGGCTTATAAGGGGGCTCGAGGCCCCCACACTTATAATTCTTGAGGGAGGCTACAGCGTGGGTTTAACAAGAGGGGTTGAGTCGTTTCTCAATGGTTTAACCGGGCGCGAGGTCAACTACGCGGCCTCCAAGACCCTTAGGGCAACGGAGGTTGAAGGAATCGTGAGGATCAATGAGAAAACTATTTTAAAAGTTAGGAAAAGAGCAATTGGATAAGGGAGGCTGGATTGGAGAGGGAGGTAAAGTTTAAAGTAACCATGGATCCTTCTTCCTTGGAAGAGGAGCTTTTCCAAGACGGATTTGAGAGAACTGCAACTTGTCTAGAGGAAGACGTATATTTTGACACACCTGAAAAGTTTTTATCAACCACTGATCAAGCCCTAAGGCTCAGGAGGAGAAAGTGTGATGGAATGGTTAGCGTTAGGCTGGCTTACAAGGGACCCCGTCTGACAGGCGTAGGCGGTGTGGTAAAGGCTCGTGAGGAGATCGAGCTAGAGGTTAAGCCCGAGGAGCATGCTCAAGCCGTGAGCCTCTTACGGAGGCTCGGGTATATCGATAATTGGAGGCTGTTTAAGAAGAGGGTATTGTTCGTCAAGAAAGGGCTGGAGATCTCGATAGACTACTTCGAGCCACTGGGGGTTTACCTCGAGATTGAGGTTAAGAATGAGGAAGCGATGGTGGAGTATATAAGACTTGTAGAGAAATATTCTAAAATCTTCCCCGTGATATGGGAGACGTATCTTGAAATATACGTAAAGCACTTTGAAGGGAAAGGAAGGGTATGAGCTTGCTAATTCCATCGGTTGGTGGGATACTGGTTGAGGGGAAAAGTGTTTTACTTGTCAAGAGGAAGAACCCGCCCTGTAGAGGTTTCTGGAGTATTCCGGGCGGTAGGCAGAAGCCTGGTGAGACGGCGTTTCAGGCTATCGTAAGAGAGATGTTGGAGGAAACAGGGGTCTTGGTTGAGCCCATTGGGGTTTTTGGAGTAATCGAGTTAATCCCTAGGGAATCGGGTGAAGCCCATTACGTCATCGTTGAATTCGTTCTTCGCAGGGTTTCAGGGTCGTTAAGAGCTGGTTCAGACGCCGAGGATGCCCGGTTCTTCCCGATGGACCAGTTGCCCGAGAATACTGGGCTGGCTACTCGTGAAATAGTTAGTGAATTATTAAAATCGGGTGGCTTCTTAAATAACTGTTGCAGGTATAGGGTGTTTGAAATTGAGCATTTATGTGAAGCCGATCGAGAGGATTACTCCAATCCTGTATGAAAAGTATGTTAAGGAAGAGCTTCACAGGCTCGAGGAGCTGAAGAGTCCTAAGATTATTTACGTTACAGACCTGGTCGGGTGTAGTCATAAATACTACTTGAGGCGCTTGTACCCCGAGCTAACAGTTAAGTTCGAGCCCTCCGCAATACTCGGCAATCTGGTTCATGCCGGCATTGAGGCCTTGCTTAAGGAGAAGGGTTTTGAAGTCGAGGTAGAGGTTTCGGCAGAGGTGGAGGTTAACGGTGATAAGTACAGTGTTAAGGGGAGAGTAGATGCTTTGAAAAAGGATGAGGGATTAGTTGTCGAGGTTAAGACAGCACGCTACGCTCAGGATATTCCAAGAGAACATCATTTAAACCAATTGAAAATATATCTCGAAATGCTGAACCTTGAAAACGGGTTAATCATATACATAACGCCGGATAAGATACACGAGTTTCAGATCAAGAGAGATAGGATAAACCTCGAATCACTCGTTAAAACACTCGTAGAGGATACTGCCCATCCAAGGTATGAATGGGAGTGCAACTACTGCATGTTCAAGAAACTATGCCCGTATGCTGTGGAAAGATCTGATTAAATCCTAGATTAAATCAGAAATATAACCCGGGCAGACATAGTGAATATTGCATGATGATCTCGGGAGACCTGAATCCAAGTGATGAAGGTCTTGAGTACTGAGACCGCATGGTTAGACCACTTTCTCGTTAAGCAATGCTTCACAAGCCGCCCGAAACCTCATTGTAAAGCATGCACTCCTCCATATAGGTGTAATATCATGGAGTATATCATTGCAGAGCCAAACAGGTTACTTTCCACACCAACCTCTACTCCAAGCTTCACTAGAATATTCCCAGCCAGCTCTTCAAGCGAGAGCGGCACTCGGAGAAGGTGTTCGAACACTAGTTCTCTGATCACTCTCAACCTCCTGGTGCTGAGGTCAACGAATCCTGCTAGCCTCACACTGTTGGCGAGGAGGCCGTGGCAAAGAATTCACGAGTAACCCCTCTCGGCATAAGTCTTAACCTTCTCATGGGTTGATATGGCTTGTGCTACGTCGAAATAGTAAGACATGCCGACTCTAGAGTCCCGCTGGGAAGCGATTAGTTCTGTCAACGCTTTACAGAACCCTTAATAGGAACGTTTATACGACCATGTAGCCAGCTCACTCTGACCGTTAATGCTTCGATGAAATTTGGATAATCAATCCTGGTTTACTTTTGTCGCTAGTGCTGTTTTCGAGGACACGGTGTTCGTGAGTGATGCAGTATTAGGCGTCAAACTATTCTCTAGAAGGCACAATGTACTTGTACATTAACAACAATATTGATGTAAATACTAGCGCTGAAAGAGAAGCCAGTAAAATGCCTTCCTCGTGCCATAGTATAGAAGACCTTATTACGTCACGTATCGTAATGATAAACCCATCCTCCGCTAACGCGAGAACCTACATCCCGGGATGTTTCCTGGCTATGAACGCACTTTTCACTATCTCAATGTACACGAAGAGAAATAATATTTCGTTAGCCATGTTTTGGATAGAGGTAAACTCCAGTTTGCTGAAATTGTAGATTAATTGATAAGTGTCCCTGGATATTATGCCAAGGGTGACCAACATGATAATGCTCGTTAACAGTATAACTATAGAATTCATAATGCTGACCAGCTTTCTACCGAGTCTCAAAACATACTCGGGTTTAGCGAGCTCATGGAAAACACATCTCAAAATATCTGCAATATGTAAGCTTTAAACACGCTCCCTGATGACCCTTAGCTTTTCAAGAGTTCGCGTATTAAGCATTCTCGAAGCATCACCCTGGTTTAAAGCGATCTCGAAGAAACCCCATGAGTTGATGTAGCATGCTCCCTCCCCAACTCCAACGTCGCCGAAGGTGTTAACCATTGTGCACTCTAATTTATTGTTCAACCCCTCAACAACCAACTTATCGTTCCTACGTATCCCAAGGGATTCAACTACCTCTACGCCAGCGTTCAGCGAAACATTCCCGAAGACGTCCACGCTTAAAACAGTGGCTTCAAACCAACCCTCTTCAACGTTTACGTAGGGTTCCTCAACCTGGAGCTTAACGATAGCTTCGCTGGGCAGGGGCGTTCCAACCCGCTCTAGAGGCACACCCTTGCTCACCCATGCCGCCACCGGGGCGAAGACGTCTCTTCCATGGAATGTGCTGGAAACTTTTGGAAGCCTGTAAGGCGAGTTCGATATATCGAATACTTTTAAAACCCCGTCCTTAAAGGCGAGTAGCGATAAAACCCCATTGTCAGGCCCTATAAGGATGTAATTCCTGGTTTGGATCAACAAGGCCTTTCTCCCCGTCCCCACTCCCGGATCGACCACGGTCACGAAAATCGTGCCGCTGGGGAAGTATTCAGCTGATACGAGAAGGTTGAAGGCGGCCTCAAGGATACTGTGCCTTGCCACCCCGTGAGTTAAATCGATTATTTCGGCGTCAGGGTTGATGGTTTTAATGACCCCCTTCATCACCCCGACATATGGGTCTTTGTAACCGAAATCTGTTTGCAGAACAATTAACATGGCACCACGCTCAAACTTATTTTACGGTTAACACAGTATTAAATCATTGCCGGGGATGTATACGATGGGCGGGCTGAGCTGTGATGACCCATTGTAGCTTAATAACCCGGCTGTGAATTCTTTATTAAGACCTTGCTACCTACTGTTTATCAATGCCCGATGAAATGCAGCGGATAAGCAGAGGAGTGATGAAGAAAAATATTGAGGGCTACATCATTAAGGTTTAAATACTGTTGAAAAGGTTTGAATAATCTTTGAATGGGCCCGTAGCTCAGCTTGGTGGAGCGCCCGGCTGATAACCGGGAGGCCCGGGGTTCGAATCCCCGCGGGCCCATATTCCTCAATCCTACTTGAAAATAACACTTGGTAGGGATACTGTGAAGATTTCACCATATTCGAAAGCGAAATCCCCTTTAACTATGACAAGGTCGGGCTGGAGGTTTTTGAAAGGCGTCTTAAACAATATCTCGGGCATCAAAGGTTGCTGTTTAAGCGGGCTTCTAAAGTCGTAAACAAGTATGTCAGACCTCGAACCCTTGTCAACGCATCCATTATCTAAGCCTAGGGACCTGTACGGCCTGGAAAGAGCTTCAAGTAGTCGTTTAAAATCAATGCGGCCGAGAGCATTTATGACTGATGGATGGGGTAGGTCAACGCTTCTAGCATCGATTGCAGTACAACCCTCATCGAGCTTCTCCGGTTTACAGAAAACCTCGGTTTCGAAGCCTATGAACGAATCCTGGTAGTAAAGCCTCTCGCCATCCCTCTCAATGTAAAACAGGCTTCCGTAGTGCGGGATAACACCTCTATCATGCACGAGCACTAGTTGAAGCCCATGCTCCTTAGCCACTTTGTTGACTATACCTGGGTGGTCGGTCTCGATAATTGGAAGCGTGACGCCGAGAGAGTAGTAAACAGTGATTACGTGTAGAGCAATCTTCTCCAGCTCACTTTCCGTGTATACGGAGAGATCTGGGTGGATAATCCCGCGGAAGGGTTGTTCCACACCCTTTAAAACCATGCTAAAGCCGTGTACAGCGTACGCGTGGTTGTTAAAATCGTAAACTACATCGCTTAACTCGTACTCGGGGAGAGCCTCTTCCCCGGCATCCCTAACCAGGTGTTCCTCAACATATACGAACCCCTTCTTAACTATCCCATCGCTGTAGTAGTAGAGGTTTTTGAGTAAAATCTTTCCCGGCCCGTTCAACACGATCCACCGGTTGAGAAATATCTTGAACGGTAATATAATGGTTCTCGCCCGGTTTTTAGAAATGATTCCAGAATACGTTAAATAAAGCTAAACCTCGCTATAACTAATCTTGGTGTCTATGTGAAATACTTGTTCAAACCCACAAATGGGCCTGAATGGGGAAGTGGCGGGATATTCGGGTTAACATACTATAGGGGAGTTGTTTATTATACCCTGGCAATGGAGGGTGAGGCCCATTTCCATCACGAAGACTCGGAGAATATCTACAGGTTTGAACTACTGGGAAATGGACCCGCCTCGGGTGGTGATACTTACAACGCTGTGGACTACGTTGATGATAAGATATATTTCGGTGGGTGGGTTCACAAGCCAGCTATTTATAAGGGAAGGGTTAACGGTGGTGGTGAAATAGACTTCAGAAATAAATACTCCCACATCCACGAGTACGATATCGCTGAGCGAAGGGTTAGGCTTGTATGGAGTGATAGCATCCACCACGAGTACGAATGGGTTGGCGAGGTCTCTCAAATAGTTTACGATCCCCTGTCTGACTCATTGCTCGTGGCTAGGGCCGATGGGATGAGGGATCTCGGAGTATACAAGATTGATAGAAACACAGGCAGGGCTGAGCAGGTGAGTAGCGTGCCGGCGTTGAAAGGAGCCCTCTACCAGGAATATGCGTGCTTCGATCTCCAGCCTGATTGGAAGAGAGGTGTCGACGGCGTTCAATGCTTCGACCTTGTTGAGAAGAAGCTGGTGAAGAATTACATCGAGGACTGGTCTAAAATAAGCATTGACGGCTATCCCGTGGAAAGAAGAGGTAGCGGATACGCCACAACCGGTTACACGAGATACTGGCACTTCTTCAGGGGCGGCTTAATCGTTGGCAATCCTGTGGAGCCGGTTATAGAGGAGCTTACCTTCGTGAGAATGTTCGATTTCCCGGGCACACCGTATGCTCCCCACAGGAGCAATGCCCTGCCCATAGGCGGCGGGATCCTGGCGGTTTTCAACTCCTACAGCCACGGATACATTCATGTGGCTCCTGAGGGACGAGCAAGGGCTAGGCTTTTCAACACGGTAGTAGGGCCTACAACCCTGGTTTACGTAACCCCGCCTGTTGCGAGGATCGTGGCAACTTTAGGCGCCAGAGTAACGAGCATGACAAAGAAGGGTGGTTCAATCCTCATAGGTGTGAGCAACACTCCCAATCTCGGCGGGAAAGACGCGACCCCGTTGGAAAACGGCTGGAGGGAGATTATCGAGTGGAGAGAGGATGCGTTGCTTAATGCACCATTACCGCCGGTTGTATTCAGAGTGTTGGGTAGTGCTGTGCTTGATCAACCCTTCGGAGGCATTCCGTTAACCGGGTACAGGGTCAAGGCTCTACGAGTATTTTCTTCTAAATCAAACGCTTTGAGAATAGCAGAGTATGATATTGGCCTCCCCCCAGCAAGGATTGAAGATGATAAGGTCACGTTGAAGGAGGGGTGGAACAGGATTGATCTATCCGACTACTCCAACATAGTCTCTTTCAAGCTGGACACCCCTGACGAGAAGGCTCTAATCTATATAAACCTAGAGTAATACCGATCACACATGTCCAGCCAAACATTATTTATCCTTACAAGCAGTAATTTTATAGGGGTGTGGATATGAAGGGCTGGTGGGGTAAGATCCTCCATGTTGACTTAACCTCGAGAAAAACAAGAGAGATTAACCTTGACGCGAAAATGTACGTGGAATACATTGGCGGAAGGGGTCTGGCCGCCAGGCTTCTGTGGGACATGGTGCCCCAAGGAACCGACCCCTTATCCCCATATAATGCTTTAGTTTTCGCGAATGGGCCTTTGTCAGGGCTCCCGTTGCCGAGTAGCGGTAAGATGCAGGTAGCGTGTAAGAGCCCGTTGACAAACGGGTATGGAGACGGTAATTTAGGTAGCATGGCCTCCTTTCATTTAAAAAGGGCTGGTTATGATGCCGTAGTGGTTACGGGGGCTTCCAAGAACCCGGTGTATATCTATGTTGAAAACAATAAGGCTGAGATCCTCTCAGCCGAGGACTTATGGGGCATGAACACTTTTGAAGCCGAGGATGCCATTGTGAAAAGACACGGCAAGAACATAGGCGTCCTTTTAATAGGCCCGGCCGGAGAAAACATGGTAAGATACGCCACCATAGTATCTCAGAAAGGCCGAAGCGGCGGTAGGCCTGGCGTGGGCGCTGTAATGGGGAGCAAGAAGTTGAAAGCATTGGTGATAAAGGGGTCTATGGAGCCTCCCGTTGCGAATCCTGAAGAGCTTAGGAGGCTTAGCGAAGAAGCATACAAGAGCATAACACAGAGCGATAATTATGATTTCTGGGTGAGGCAAGGCACGATGTCAACAATAGTGTGGAGTAACCAGAACAGTGTCCTACCCACTATGAATTTCAGGGAGGGGGTTTGGGAGCTCTATGAAACAATAAGTGGCGACTTAATGGAGAAGCTTAAGGTTGAGAGAAGGGGATGCCCATACTGCAACATGCAGTGCGGGAACGTTGTCAATGACGAGATTGGGGAGAAGAGTGAGCTCGATTATGAGAATGTGGCAATGCTTGGAAGCAACATCCTCCTCTCTGATCTAAAGAGGGTTGCTGAAATCAATAAGTTGGCTGACATGATGGGCGTGGATACGATAAGTCTTGGAAGCACCATAGGGTTTGCGATGGAAGCTAGTGAGAAGGGCTTGATCCGTGAGAGAATTGAATGGGGAGATTACAGGACAATAAGGGAGTTAACCATCGACATTTCATATAGAAGGGGCCTCGGAGCATTTCTCGCTGAAGGAGTAATGAGAATGTCGCGTGGACTTGGCAAGGAGGCAGTCGAGTTCGCAATGCATGTGAAAGGACTCGAAATCTCAGCTTACAATTGTCACACCGCCCCAGGCATGGCACTCGCCTACGGGACATCCTCTATAGGAGCACACCATAAAGATGCATGGATTATAAGCTATGAGGTGAGAACAGACAGGTTCTCCTACTCAAGTGAGAAAGTGGAGAGATTGGTTTTCTTGCAGAATATCAGGGGCGCGATGTTTGAGAGCTTGACAACATGCAGGTTGCCGTGGGTTGAGGTTGGGCTGAATCTGGAGTACTATCCTAAACTCCTCACAGCTGTAACAGGGATTTCATGGTCATTTGACGATATTCACACGGCGGCTCAGAGAATCTATTCATTAATCAGGGCATTCTGGATTAGAGAGCATGCAGGCTGGGATAGAATGATGGACTATCCTCCGGCTAGATGGTTTAAGCACCCGTTAACAAAAGGACCATTCGCAGGTGCAAAGCTCGACATTGTTAAATATGATGAAATGCTTAGCCAGTACTATAAGTTGCGAGGCTGGGATGAAAACGGGATTCCGCTTAGATCAACACTTGAGAAGCTTAACCTTTCCTTCACAATACCCGTCCTGGAGAACCTTGTAGAGTTGAAGTAGTTTTTACAGATAACACATTACAATTTTTTAGGTGAATGGAGGAAGATTAATGGAATGCTCTTCCAAAGATGAGACGGCATTCCAACCTGGTATAAGGGTTTTAAGAATCAGGGGTAGGGTTGTGCAGGGACTTGGCGAAGGCGGTTTTTATGTTGAAAAATACGCCGAGGAGTTTGGAAGAATACTCGGGTTTAAACCATTCCCCGGTACTCTCAATATTGAAATCCTAAACGGTGTTCCAAGCCTCCATGAATGTAAGGGAATAGAAATCAGACCCCCGTCTCCAAGCTATGGATTAGTTTTCGCATATCCTGCCTGCTTGAACGGTGAGGAGGTTTTCATTATTAAGCCATTATTGACTAAGCACTCCTCGCAGATAATCGAGATTATTTCCTCTTTCAAGCTAAGAGGGGTTTTAGGTTTGAAAAACGGGGATGTCGTAGAAGTGAGGGTTTTCTGCAGAGAGGATCGGGTCACATGAGCGGGATGCTTCCAAGATAGACCTCTATCTCTTCAACCTGCTTGACTGTGGCATTGAGGACTGCGTCGTAGAATCCTGGATCCGCTACTAGAAGAATAGTGAAGCCGAATAGCATGATGCTGAGAACTAGGAGTACAACGTTCATAATCCTCGCCGATACTTTCTCCACATCTCTGCCCTGGGTGCCAAAGAATATTAAGTAGAATATTTTCATATAGGAAATTAAGCCGATTGTGCTAGCGAGGATCATAGCGACTGCTGTTACAATATTGTATTCGAATAAGGCCTCGTACAGGAGCATCTTGCTCAGGAAACCTGGTAGCGGCGGCATCCCCGCCAGGGTTAGAATAGATGTTGCTAACGCTACTGACGCGATAGGGTGTTTAAACCCTAGTCCACTAATATCCTCAATGCTTCTCGACCTCGCGACCTTGATGAAGACGCCTGCCGAGAGGAATAGGTTGGATTTCGCAATTGAATGCACAATGGTGTGGTAGACGAACGCGGATAGTCCCAGCGGCGTTCCTGTTGAAACAGCCATGAAGAGGAATCCAGTGTTCATCACAGTTGAGTAGGCTATCAGCCGCTTCAAATCATTCTGAATATTCATGAGGAGAGCCCCTACGATTGCGGAGCATGTTCCAGTAAACATCAATATTGCCGAGAGAGCGCTCTTCAACGCCTGGGTTTCAGGAGAGATGTTGCCTCCCAGGGCTATATACATGAACTTGTAGAGAGAAACTCCTCCAACATTTACTACGAGGCCACTAAGCAAGGCTGAGATTGGAGTGGGTGCGGCAGGGTGTGCGTCAGGTAGCCAGAAGTGGTTGGGGAAGACGCCGCTTTTTATCGTGAAAGCCCAGCTCATGAGGACGAGGCCTATTCCAAGAGACAAGAGGTATGCCTCGATGGGTGGTCCTGTTAAGGTGATGTATTGGCCCCTGATCTTCAGGGAGAGGTCAACGATGTTTAAAGTCCCATACGCGTTATAGAGGAGTGCGCAACCAACAAAGTACAGGGTAGTGCCCATGGCACCCACGAACGCGTATTTCAACCCCGATATGATTGCATAAGCCCTGCTCCTATAGTACATGACGAGCGAGTATGATGATACGCTGACTACTTCAAGCATTACGAAGAGGTTGAAGAAGTCTGCAGTTAGAATAATCCCGAGCATCCCCGCCTCAGCACCGAGCAGTAGGATGCTATACCAAATTGCCCCCTCATCTCTAATGTACTCCAGGCTGTATGCAAAAATCAATGTTAACACCAGTGCCGTGGTGAAAGACAAGAGAGCGTTAACCCTGTCTAGTATGTAGATTATACCTATAGGCGGGAGCCATCCACCAGCCTTGAACACGAGCGGTGTGTCATATGAGAAAGACTGTGCCAGAAGCCTCAGTGTTGCCAATAGGGTTATCCCGCTTATTAACAAGCCATAGTAGAGGGGTATTGACCGTTTCTTAACCACGGATGAGATCAGTGGTGTTGTGAAGGCTCCGAACACGGGGATGAATGGTGTTAAACCAGTTAATAACATATCCAACTCCATGACTACCACCTACTCGAAAATTTTCACAGCATATTTCTCAAACTCCTCGCTAATACTCTTCTTCGCCTCCACCGGGGATACCGATGAAACGTATATCCAGTTAACGTAGAAGTAGTCGTCCGACTCGTCAACCACAACTGTTCCAGGAGTATTGGTTATTGAGGATGCAACCAGTAGCCTAGCCATGTCTCCCTTGCAATTCAGCGGGATTCTGACAATACCTGGTTTCAAATCCATCGTGAAAATCCTCTTAACAACGTCCATGTGTGCCTTAAACTCTGTAATGGTGATGTATTTCAGGAAGTAGTATGCCAGGTAGGCTAAACGCGCTGGCTGCCTAAGTTTTGCCTCATTCCTCACGATATACGGTGCTAGCAGTGCGCTACATATCGTTGAAACCACCGCCCCCGTTAGCAGGTCATAGGGGGTGATGGTTCCAGAGAACACTATGTAGATGATGAAGGCCACTGTACCTGTAGCTAAATACTTAATCACTCCCCCCTCACCTCCTCGCTGAAATGCTTCACCACTACTTTGGCATCGGTTGAGCCTGTAATCCTGTAGGCTTGAATGATTCCGAACGCTATTAGAGCGTTGACAGCCATGCTTATGACGATGCCGGTTAATACTAGCGCTTGTGGAAGAGGGTCGACCGCGTGCTGCCTCAAATACTCCAAGCTCTCGAGGCTAAGTTCTGTTAGAACCGGGGGTACAGCTGGTTGGACGAACCTGAACCCTATCAAGATGAATGCGAGGTTTGCGGTATCGCTGAGAATAGTCAGTCCGATCAACTTTTTCGTCAAACTCCTCCTGTAGGTAATACCGTAGATGGAGAGTAGCGTGTTAGTTAAAAGCATAATTAGTACAAGAGACCATGCGAAAACATCCTCGTTCATGTTCCCACCTCTTTCTCAATCTCCCTCCTATAGGTTTCCTCGAATGTGGATAAGTATAGGAAGACTGCTGTGAAGCCGGATCCCACAGCGAGATATTCGAACAAGTTGTAGAAGAATAAGCTACCGCTTATCAACTCCCCACCTATTTCAGCAGGGTAGAATGAGAGGTTTGACGCGAGCTCCAGACCTTTTATGACTGGGAGAAGCGCTGTCAACCCTACACACGTCATGGCGGCGCTCCTAGCGATCACAAGCCTCTTCGACGTGATCCCGGCTGAGACGAGCCTCGTTATGGAGAAAACTGGGATGAGAAGTAGTGGAGCCACTGCGAGCGTGGAGCCCCCTTGGAAGCCCCCGCCAGGGGTTAGGTGGCCGTGGAGGGCGATTGATGCTGACACGCTGATTATTAGGAGGGCGATTATCTTGCTCCCGGTCTTGGAGATTTTAGTTAAACCCTTTGCCTCCTTCGCCATCAGCTGGGGTGACTCCAGCCTGAAGATGGATAAGCCACCTATTATTGCTAGGAAGAACACTGCGGATTCGTAGATGGTGTCAAGACCCCTGTAGTCCCATACTATTGCTGTCACAGCTTCAGGGCTTTTAGCCGTGAGGTTTCCAAAATAGGAGTTTTCAACGTAGAATAATCCAATAGGCTTTAACCCCTTAGCCGGCCTAGCGAAATCCGCGTAGGATAATGCTAGGGCGGATGCGATTGTCAATGCTAGGATTAAGAAGAGAACTGCGAACCTCCTACTCATTCTTTCCACCTCCATCAAATCTTTCGGTTTTGCTCACGACGTATACGAGGAGGGCTGAGTAAATACCCACGGATACTGCAATGTAAGCTAACAACACGTCTGGTGCTGCGAACAACTGGAGGATCATGGCGTAGGATATGCTCTGCCCGGCTGAGAAAACAATTGCCTTGATTAAATCTTTCTCGGTTATAGCAAGATATACGAAGACTATTGCAAGTAGGCTCGAGAACGACAGCAATAGGTGTATGAGAGTAATCATTTAGAATCCTCCTCCAAATGATCCACCACGGGCTCCCATTTAACGCTCTTAGATTTGTGAGCAGCGTAGGTTAGCAAGTGGCTCCCTATTGGTGCCACTATAAGTATGATCAACCCCGTGATGAACGCCCCTCCTGCGAACATGTATTTTGCCGGGAAATCCTCGAGCGAGAGAGCAAGCAGGGACACACCTATGAGAGGCATGAATGCCCCGTATACTGCACCTATGGTTGCTGCGTGAAGCCTCACGTAGAAGTTTGGGAATCTTAAAAGCCCAAGAGAAGCTAATAGGTCGAAGACTCCGCCAGCGATCAGTATGATTGAACCGACCCAGAATAAGACCTGTTCAAACATTACTCGCCCACCTCCTTAGAGACCAGGTGTTTAGAGATGAAAACGTCAAGCAGGTAGGCCCATAGAGCAAGCATTATCGAGGGGGCTACGAGAAGAGGGGTGCGGTAGTACAGGGCTATGATCAATAGGAAAACGGCTAGGTCGTAAGCAATACAATCCACGGCTAGAACCATGTCTGGGATTGAGGGTCCTTTGACAAGTCTGACTGTGTATATCACTACCGCGGCGAGATAGAGGGGTGCGCTTACCAGCAGTACCGTGGTTAAATCGGTCATTAATTAAAACACCGTTTATTTTTTAAGAATCCGAGAGGTAAATAAATCAATCCCAGCTCTCGGCGTGGGAAATGCCTGAGAATGCCGTTGAAATAAGGGGCTTCACCAAGAGGTTTGGGGAGACGGTTGCCGTAGATAACTTAGGCTTGGATATCTATGACGGAGAGATCTTCGGGTTGCTAGGCCCCAACGGCTCCGGAAAGACAACCACTTTGCTGACTATTGCAACAGTTTAAAAGCCGAGTAGCGGGGATATCCTGGTTTACGGCCACAGTGTTGTAAGGGAAGATTATGTTGTGAGAAAACTTATAGGGATAGCCTTCCAGGAGCTTAAGGCTATGTGGGTTGACAAGCCATGGGATCTATTAGTCTGACATGCGAAAATATCTGGGTACAGTAGTAGCGATGCTAGGAGAGTGGTTAGAGAGGTCATGGAGGAGCTTGGGCTATGGGAGCACAGGAACAAGTACTTTTATCAGCTAAGCGGTGGGATCAGGAAGAAGGTTGAGCTTGCTAAAGTCTTGATTCAGAAGCCGAGGCTTGCGATTCTCGACGAGCCTAAAGCACAGGTTGATGTAATAACTAAGCATGTTCTCCGGGATATTATCAAAAAGATGAGGAAGCAGGGGACGACGATAATTATCGCGACTAATGATATGTTTGAGGCTGAGAAAGTCTGCGAGAGGATTGGAATAATCTACAAGGGTAGACTTCGGAAAGTTGGAAGCATTGAGGAGTTGAAGGATGCTGTACCGGGAGGAGATATAGTGGAGATCAGGTTGAAGAGGATGTATTGGGAGGGGCCGTTTCGAAAGACCTATCCTTGTACGGCAGGGTTGAGGTAAGCGGGAATGTTTTAAGAGTCTACATGAACAAGGGGGAGGAGCAATCGCTGGAGATACTTGAATATTTGAGAAAGCGCGGTGTCAGTGTCAAGAGGATAATGATCAAGGAGTCAACGCTTGACGACGTCTTCATGTACGTAACAGGGGCTAAGCTGAGGGAGTAGCATGCTCTCCTTACACGAGTTTAAGGCTGTTCTCAGGGTTGTTGAATGGGACTTGATGAAGCTTAAGAGGCAGAAGGCTTTCATGGCAATGCGAACAGCGTGGTTCATCATTCAAACCCTTGTCTTCGAGTACGCGATCTCGAAAATAACCCGTCCCGACATGGGCGTGGATTACTTTGAATTCTACCTTCTAGGCCTCTATACGGCACTACTTTATTCAGCAAGTATTGCCCGGGCTTACATTATAGCTGACGAGTTTGACGATGGAGTTATAGATTACCACCTCTCACTCCCCTTGAAGAGGAGTGTTCTCGCGGCCGGCAGGGTGATAGGAGGCGCTGTTTCAACCATAATATTCACGGTCCCCATGATGGTTTTCATACTCTACTTGGTTGGCGGGCTGGAGCCGATAAGCCTTCCAACCTCCATTGCCTCGGCGTTTGCTTTCTCGACAGGAGTTGTCAGTTTCGTCGTGATCATAGTTATGAAGCTTAAGTCAACAGACACCACGGACATCCTCTTCGGAACTTTAGATGCTATATTGGTGAGGCTGAGCTCAGTATTCTACCCGCTACCCGTAATCCAAGCCTTGAATCTCCCAGCATACTATTACTTGGCTCTTCTAAACCCTCTTACCCACTTCGCAGATTTTCTAAGAGCCCTGGTCCTCCCAGAGTATTTCCTCCTTCGGCTTACCCCAGCTCAATCCATACTCTACATGCTTGGCCTCGGCACCGGGTTGCTCGTGGTTGCTATTGAATTATTTGAGAGAAAGCTCGAAGCCGGTGGGGTTAGGTGATCAGTGAGTTAAGAAGCATCGCGATTGTCGCTTACAGAGATATTGCCCGGTTTTGGCGCTACAAGTATTGGCTTGCAGGTCATGTTGCAATGAACCTTGCAGACATCCTCATCTTCGGTCTAATATTCAATGGTGTTGTCAACAAGGATTTAATCCCCGATTACGTGAGGTTTGTAACTCCAGGTATACTGTGCCTGTCAATCTTCATATCCTCGTTCAGCATTGGGAGAGAGGTAGGGGTAGAGCTGAGGAGGGAGGTTACCCAGTACTTATTAACTCTCCCAGTTCGAAGGGAGAGCTTGATCATTGGCAGGCTTCTCAGGGGTAGCCAGGGGGTTGATTTACTAGTTCGGCTTCCTCGTCTTCGCTTCAATCATTTTAGCCCCTCCATCACCGGAGGGGTGGGCTTACGTTTTAGCAACTTCTTTCACCCTGGCTCTCACAATGTCGAGCGTTTCAATCTCTCTATCCACTGTCACGAGAGATTTCAACATGCAGGCTACGATAAGGTCTCTCACATACTATCTCATATTCTTCGTCTCCAATATTTTCTACCCTCAGAGAGTTATTGCGGCCAGGCTGGGACCCTTAGCCCCAATTGCTGATTATTCCCCTTTAACGATGGCTACTAACATCTATAGATGGGCTTTCAAGTATGACGTCTTGTTAAACCCTTTGAGCAACCTGATAGGCTTGTTAGTATGGAGCTTGATAATTGTTGTGGTAGCCTACAAGCTCTACCTCAGGAACTTGCTGGGGGATTAATATATCATGAATTTCTATATTAGTACTGAGGGCAGGTCTATGAATGTAAGGCAGTTCATTCCGATTATAGCTCTGGCCACTCCACTGGCTCTCATACTTCTAGCTATTGGATTGTCGGGCTGGTTCAACATTGTGGACAATGCTTTAAGCGACCTCGGGCACGCTACAAAGAGCAATGTAGCAGTTCTTTTTAATCTCGGCCTCGTCCTAGGGGGCTTCTTGCTATACTCGACGGCATTGATGGATTCACGTGTTGAAACCGTCTACAGGGCTATTATGGCGTTTGCCGGCTTCTCGCTCGCACTGGTGGGCGTTTTCGACGAAGTATATGGTAAGACGCATTTCATAGTGTCTATAATATTCTTCACAACCATATTATTATTCCTGATCTACTACTCCTCTAAAACAGATGGGTGGCGGAGGAATGGTGCCCTAGCAGGCATTATTGCATCGGTTATCGCATGGGCATTACACTTTACTATCAAAACACCCCCTGGCGCTGCAATCCCCGAGCTTGTCTCAATATTTTCAGTAGCGCCATTTTATCTCGACGTTTTCACCGAGGGCTTTAAGAGGAGATAGATTAAAAAGCCTTAAACCTTAATCCAATAGAATAGTTGATTATCACCGAGGTGGCTAAGGTGTCTGCTCAGAAGAAGGCGAAGCCTGAGAAACCAGCCAAGGAGGCCGGCGAGTCCAAGGTTCAGTTGGCCACGATCTTCCATCCCACTGAGGATATTTTGAAGAGGCTTGAGAGAGAGGTTAAGAAGGGAGATGTTAAATACTACACACCTTACACGCTCGCCAACCAGTTAAACGTGAAGATAAGCGTTGCCAAGAAAATACTTAAAGAAGCCGAGAAGAGAGGGATCCTGAAAACATACAGTGGCGGAAGAAGAGCACCAATATATGTTCCTGCATCAAGCAATCCCTGAAATGCTTCAAAGATTTTAAACCCTAGCCCGTAATTTCTAAAACAGTAGAAGCGGCGGTCGTCTAGCCTGGACTAGGACGCCGGCCCCCCAAGCCGGAGATCCCGGGTTCAAATCCCGGCCGCCGCACTTTCTTCATAAGGTTATATCAATTGGCTAGGGGTGTGAAAACCATTATCTATTTCATATTTTCGACCATGGTTATGCACAATGTTCTCGGATGAAATTTTCGGCAGGCGGGCTGAACGTGGTTTACGGTTTTCTACTTGTTTCTACTCGAATGGTTGCTTCAAAAGCAAGTGTCTTGAAATAATGTCTATTAGAGAGTGGGGGATGTTGTTAGTGATTTTCACGTATGGGTATTTTCTAAACCATTCTGTATGGCTGTTTGAAACTATTATTGATGTTTCCGCGAGGCGGAGGAATTCGGCGTCAGCCGGGCTGTCCCCGCTGGATATAGTTAAGCCCTTAACCCTATAGCCTATTAGGTTTAGGAGGAGCTTGACGGCCTCTTCTTTGCCGGCTTCCCCAAGGTGGAGAAACCTGTGTGTTCTAAACGCTTTGAATCCATGAGAGACCGCTTCCTTCTCGATCAGTTGCTGGCATTCACTACTGCCGGAGTACACCACCTCGGTGAACTCCCTTTTCACAGCGTTCTCTGCTTCTTTCAGGGAAGCGTTTAGAAGTTCAGATGCTTCCCTGGGGGTAAGGCTTGTCAGCCTAACATATCTATCTCTGCAGGAAGTGTTGTCAACACTGTGGAAAACAACATTCAGCACTGACCTGTTCCTGCATAACGTTATCACCTCCTCTCCATCTCCTGCTTTCCATTGGTAAGGGTTTGCAAGAGTTTGGGAGATAATGATTGAACAACCACCCTCCGCTACATATGCTTTGAAAGAATAGTTGAGCGTTCTCGACAGCTCTTTCAACTCTGCCCTGGTCTTGAAAGTCACCGGAACAGTTAGAACGCAATAATTTTCGAGGACTTTTAGGAAGGAGGAGATGCGGCTGAATACCAGGGGAGATGCGTTGTTGCTTGGTATTAGTGTACCATCTATATCGGTCAGCCATAGGGCGTTGAAAGTCTTACACTCCATACGCCACACTAGCCTTGCTCTCGCCTAAAACCTTGTCAAGGAAATCCTTACTGTTCAAACTTGGTATGGAATACCTTAGTGGAGGCGGAGGTTCACCCTCGTATGAGAGATCCATTAACGTGTCAATGATCAAAGCCCTCCCTTTATCATCCACTATTTTTGAGTGGTAGATTGTGGACAAGCTCTCAATAATCATTTCAATAATATGGGATTCCCCCTTTTCTGAGTGCACGTGTGGATTCCTGGTCTCCACCTGGTATATTTCAATACTCCCGGGTAGAGCCGGGCACAAGCCCTCTCCAACCCCCACGTAGCATGTTTCTAAAAGGCTGACAAGTTCCTGTGTTTCAACCGCATAGCCCCCGGCGAAAGTCATCTCCTTTGCAAGCTTTATGCTCATAGCGTGCTCGCCGCTATTGCTTGTTTTAACAATATCAGTTTCAGCCTTCCTCCTCAGAGAGAGAATCTTGTTTAAAACGGTGTTCACGATTGCGGAAGCCCGTCCAGTTCTTCTAAAATAGAGCTCCGTGGAGCTCCACGCCTTGTAGCCCCATGAGAGCCTAACCATCTTGTACTCGGACTCGCTCATGTTTAAAGCAGTGTAGTATGTCAGAGCATACTCGAGCACTGCCCCAGGGATGTAGTTGTCCGCGTCTATAAATCCTACGTTCTCAGCGCTCATTCCGTCTGCTAGTAGCACGCTAAGTAGCATTCCTTCACCCTTCCCATACCTGACCAACCCATCCTCATCCAAGATGCCCGGAATATGTTGCCCCAACTCCTCCGCGATCACGGGGTCTCGCTGATGCACTATAATCGTAGGTCTCCCCGTCACTCTGTAGAGAGTCTTTGCAATATCTTTCTCAACGCTAAACATGTTCAAGGGAGCTTGAGTTGAGGCCGATACTAGTATTATAGGAGAGTACACCGGAATAGCCTTCAAAACACCCTCTAGGACCATAGGGTCCTCGTTCTTAGAGGGCACAACTATGACTGTTTTCTCAGCGATTTTTCCAAGCTCTTTGAAATCTAGAATATTGTATAATCCCGGCTTCCACTCCGCCCCAATTGCGAAAAGGGAGTAAACCTTGGAGAGCTCGTAGATTTTGACAGCACCGTATGTTTCAAACCTTGAGGGATAGCTGATGTACATTTTAAAACCGCTCCGAGAGCACCGATTAGTTTTAATACCCACTAATCTGTTATATCTTCTACCGTTAATGATGTTTTTGATCGAAACGCATTTCCAACAAGGGTGTTATCATAATGGATGTTTCCCCTGACTTAGTTGTTGATGTTTCCATAGCAATAGGTCTCGCCGCATTCATAGGCATCATAGGGTTTCTACTGGGAAAAGGCGTCAAAGCGCTCGTGATAAAGGTTTCAGAGAGACTGGGTTTCGACGAGTGGCTTAGAAGGTTTAGCTTTGGGAGAGCAATTAAGCGCACAGGATTGTCTGCTGGGGAATTTTTCGGCACAGTATCGTCATGGATTTTTTACGTCGCCTTCATCGTGTTGGGGATTCACTATGGTTCAAAATATCTAGGGCTTGTTGAAATAGCGGGCATGACCCAGCAGTTGTTGAACGTTTACATTGTAGGCTTTCTTAAAGCGTTGATAATAATCATCATAGGCTTCATACTGACAGATGTTTTCGTAAGCTACATATATAAGAGCTCCGAGCTCAGGACCGAGATGCAGCTTCTTGCCCCGGTCGCGGAGTATCTTAGGCTTCTCTTTTACATTGTCATAGTTATTTTCGCAATAGAGCAGACGGGCATAAGCGTTGAAGCCTTAACCAACATGTTGACACCTATTATTTGGGGGTTGACAGTGGCAATGCTCCTTATAATAGTGTTCAACATAATTCAATTAACCAAGGGCAAGCCGCGGCTTGAAGAATGAAGTATGAGCTGTTCGTTTCCACTTAAACCCTTGCCTTATCATAATTTTTCAACAATCCATGATTCTCGAATAATTCTCAACCTCAGGATCGTCTGAAGTATGGCTTTATCACGTTTTTAGACGGCCGAGGGTAATGTTTAATATAGTGCCTGTATTGCCCTAAGGCTTCAACGGTATTTGGCTTCGTGTGGTTTTATCCACTAATAGTTTAAAAATCATTGATGTTCCGGAGGAATTGCATAAGGAATACCTGGGCGGGAGGGGATAGCCTCATATATCCTTTTTAAAGAGCTTAAACCTGGAATTGACCCGTTAAGATCGGAGAACAAGCTCGTGTGTGCTATAAGCGTGATCACTGGAAAACCTATTCCGGGAGTTAGTAGGATCGTTGTTGCCGCGAAATCCCCATTGACAGGAACTTATGGTGAGTCGGAAGCCAATGGCCTCTCCGCGCCGGGGCTTAAGTACTCAGGTTTCGACGTGGTCGTGGTGTAAGGAGTATCGGAGAAGCCTGATTACAACGGATTAAAGACGGTTGCGCGGAGATCAGGGATGCAACCCATCCATGGGGGTTAACAACCAAGGAGACTGTTGAGGAAGTAAAGAAAGAACTCGGAAGCCCTTCGCGAGGATTGGTTGCATCGAGCCTGCGGGGAAAATTGGTAAGGCTTGCTAACATAGTGTTTAAACATAGGTATGCGGCAGGGCGCGGAGGCATGGGAGCAGTTATGGGTTCTAGAAACTTAAAGCTATAGCCGTGAAAGCGAGCGAGAGGTCTGTTAGATTTTACGATGAGAAGAAGCTTGTGGAAATCGTTGAATGGTTTAAAGACAACTGGAAGAATCAACATGGTGCTGTCTCGAGGAGCCAGTATGGTGCTGCGGAGCTTGTGACCCCTTTAAACAAGGATGGAACACTTCCTACGTTAAACTTCAGGGGAGGTTCATTCAACGACGCGGTCAAGGTGAGAGGGGAGGTCTTGAATAAGACAATACTTGTTTCGAAATCTGGGTGTTTCGCATGTCCCGTTCGCTGTAAACCAGACGTGAAGGGTGAGAAGCCGTACGAGACCGATCCATCGTACGGGGGCCCGAGTATGAAACCATAGCATCTTTCGGTCCATTATGCGGTAGAAGCGATTTAAACGTGATAGCGAGGGCGAATTAAATATGCAATGACTACAGGGTGGACACTATTAGCGCTGGCGTAGTAGTGGCATTTGCGATGGAGCTTTTCGAGAGGGCTTCGTAACTTCGCAGGAAACAGGAGGCTTAGAGCTAAGATTTGGTACTACGGATGAAAGCTGGGATTGTTGGAAATGATTGTTAAGCGTGAAGGCTTCGGCAATGTGTTAGCTGAAGGGGTTAAGAGGTCGGCGGAAATTATAGGCAGGCGTGCTGAGAAATACGCGATGCATGTAAAGTCTAGAGAAATACCCATGCATGAGCCGCGGGGTAAGGTAGGGGTAGGCATACAGTATGATCTCTGCCCGATCGGGGCAGACCATGTGCAAGTCCCTCATGATCCGGGCTTTGAAAGAATAACGCAACACCTTACGGCACTCGGGTTGACAAGGCCTGTCAACAGGCTCGCGCTCAACCATGAGAAGGTTAGGGCTGTTTACTTTGGGATACTATGGTGGGGTCTCGAGGACTGTTTAGGAATATGTAAATTCGTGTTCACACCCCACTCAGCAGGTGTTTTAACACCGAACCGTTTGGTTGAGATAGGCCCCACTGATCCAATCAATGGTAGGGGTGGAAACGGGAGCCAAGCTGGGGAATTTACTTGAAAAGCTGGCACGCACCCATAACGGGGGACTAGGTAAATGGCTATTCAGCGAGAACGAGAAATTAAGCCAGGGAATTCTCATCATGGTTAGCGGCTTAATAGCCCATGATCTCGACATGGATTTAAGCGACATGGATGAGATAGTGTTGACAATACTTTTCGACTGGGTTTGAAATCGAATTTTAAGAAAAAACGAGGGCCATGTAAATGGGAGATGCGCAGTCATCATGGATGGAAAAAGCGTTGAATAAGGATAGTGATGTTGTAAAAACTCCTCTAAAGAAGGTTACGGCACCACTAATATTGCGTCTACTTTTTCAATATTTCACAACGCGCTGAGAGTATGATAAACCCGGGGTTAGGGGCAGGACTACTTACTTCTTCGCTCAACCTGCTTCCTACTTTACCCTGGACAGCTTACCCGGTCTTGGCATGTAGTATTCTCCGCTCTGTATCAGCTTCTGAATCTGCTCGAGAACTAGCTCTCTGTCGAAGCCTTTCTCTACAGCTTTCTTAATAAGCTCATTTCTCTCTATCTCGCCAACCTCATCTAGCAGTTGATCCATGAATGATTTCAAAGCCTTTATCTTCTCCCTTCTCGCCGCCGAGATGCCTGTTTCCAAGATATCTATGTCTATAGTCTTAGACTCGATATCATATCCTACTTTGACTAAAGTGTTGAGGGTAAGCCTGATCGCTTCCTGAGCATCCTCCTCAGTCGCTTTCTGCTTTAAAGCCATCTTAGCGTGAGCCTCGGTGAGCCTTATTAGTGCTTCAAGCTGCCTCGGGGTTATGGCGATCGCGGTTGGCTTTCCTGCCTCCGTAGGGAGGGACGCCATTCTCATGCTGACGTAAAAGTCTTCAAGCAACTTCTTGGCCTCGAGCGTTAGCTGGGGCCTAATATACCTTCTCGCATAGCTCACATATTTTTTCAGCAACTGCGGGTCGATATGCTGTCTCGCCTTCTCGATATCGCTGTGAACCTCTAGTATGTGCTTCGCCAGTAGCCTATCCCTCTCCTTGTTTGGAATATCCTGGATGACAAATATCAGGTCGAACCTTGAGAGAATGGTTGGAGGAAGGTCAATATTCTTGCTCACAGGCTGGGTTAAGTCGTATCTCCCAAACTTGGGATTGCCGGCGGCCAGTACGGAGGCCCTCGCGTTAAGCCTCGCCACAATTCCAGCTTTCGCTATGCTAACCGTCTGCTGTTCAAGGGCTTCATGAATAGCGCTCCTATCTTCCTCCCTCATCTTATCTATCTCATCGATGCACGCTACTCCACCGTCCGCTATGACTAAAGCCCCTGCCTCAAGATAGTACTCGCCGGTTGTTTTCTCCCGTAAAACGGTTGCGGTTAAGCCAGCTGCTGTGGATCCTTTCCCACTAGTGTATAACCCGCGGGGAGCAATTCTTGAAGTATACTGCAAGAGCTGTGACTTAGCTGTGCCTGGGTCGCCTACTAGGAGGACGTGCATATCTCCCCTTATCCTAGTCCCATCCTCCATGACCTTGGGAACTCCACCGAAAAGGAGGAGCGCAATGGCTTCTTTCACATCCCAGTGTCCATATATTCCTGGGGCTATGCTCGCAATGATTTTCTCCCTGATCCATGGGTCTCTAGCAAGCTCTTTAATCTTTTCCTCATCCTCTCTCGTAATCTCAATCTCCTCGAGAATCTTTTGCTGGACATCAACATGGTTTGCGTCAACGTAGAAGGAGAATAATGGTTTAAGCCCGACCGGCTTCTGGAGGGAGGCAATAGGGGCTACTCGTAACACGCCGGTAACGATAACTCTATCCCCCGGTCTTGCGACGTCGATCAAATCTCCTGTGAGGATGACCTCGACGCTCCTAGGCATTTGACCGGGCGGGATCTCCTCGGGCTTTTCTTGAACCACTATTTTCTGCCAATCTATGAATTTGCTTTTCTCCGGCACAAGCTCCAGCCTAACGGGGCGTTGACAGTTTAAGCAGTAGGGAGGTCTTTCAAGCCTCTCCCCCATCTCTCCCTCCTTAGGGTAGAAGAATTCATGTAATTCTCCAGTCTCGGAATCCACATGCCTGTAGAAGGCCTTAACGATCCTAGCCTCAACTCTTGAAACCCTTGTAACGATTCCTTCGAGAGCGACAAGCTTGCCTATATATTCGCTGTTCAACTCCCTTATCCTGAAAATCCTCGGCGGGTTGCGGAACCGAGGGTAGAATTTTTCAACGGTTTGGGCATACTCCGGATAGCTTTTCCTCATTATTTCCATAATCGCTTGACTGGCGATTTCTAAACCCTTGTCAGGGTTCTCTGATGTGAACCTGGCGAGCTCCCTGTTGAACATTATGATATCGTCGAAATCGATGACGAGGCTTCTCTGATTCATGTAGACCATGTGCCTTATTCTTTCCTGGTACTTTGCAACACCATCCCGGGTTTGAAATCTCTCTAAAAACCTGCGAAACTCTAGTAGCGGATCCAACTCCTTATCCCTTGTGGACTGTACCTCCATGCCTACCCCTCATATAGAAGTTTCTAAGGTGTAGATTAAGGATGGTTTTCAAATCAAGATATAACCTTTTCTCCTCCTCGCTCATTTTATCACCTATATCTTCCGGGATGTCCATCAGGTTTAAGAGATTAATGATCTTCGCAACCCTTTCCCTGGTCAGCGCGTCGTAGAACTCGCTATATGATTTAAGCATTTCAGCCTGGATCTTCCAATCCGGACTAGTTCTCAAGCTTTCCTCGAGCTTACTGATCACTTGTTTCAGCCTGCTGTAGAAGTACCCGTTCAGCTTGGTTAACTGCGGCTTCCTCGACTGGGTTTCCTCGAGGTAGACTATTTGAGATAATTTTTCCACAGTTACATCCGGCTCCTTGACCCTGCACACGTTCATCGATTCAAGCCTTGAAGCAATCCACCTTGGCACAGTGTATTCAGAGCCTTTCACCAACTCCACGTAGCTTTCCTCGAGGAAAACCTTTAAACCATCGGATACTACTTCAATCTTCACGCTTTCTTCCTGAAAATCCCTGCTCATGAATTTGAAAACTAGTTCTTCAACCAATTCGAGTAGACCGCTCAATTTAACAGCCCTTGAAGAGTAATTTGTGGGAATTCCTTTATTTACCAATCAATCCATTAATATAGGATTAGATTTAAACCGTTGGGCAGAGGTGGAGTATTTGAGTGAAATAGAGCTTCTATGGACTGAAAAATATAGGCCGAGGACTCTTGACGAGGTTGTCAACCACTCTGAGATTGTGGCTAGACTTAAAAAATTCGTTTCAGACAAGAACATGCCTCACATGCTTTTCGCCGGGCCACCGGGAACCGGGAAAACAACGATGGCTCACTGCCTAGCCCACGATCTCTACGGGGATAATTACAGGCAGTATATTCTGGAGCTTAACGCGTCAGATGAGAGTGGTATAGGGGTTATTAGGGGCAAGGTTAAAGAATTCGCTAGGACGCGCGTTGTGGGGAATGTTCCTTTCAAAATAATACTTCTGGATGAAGCAGATAACATGACTGCAGACGCCCAGCAAGCTTTAAGGAGGCTTATGGAGCTTTACACAGCCTCGACAAGGTTTATCTTGATAGCTAACTACCCCAGCAAGATCATAGAGCCCATCCAGAGTAGGACAGCTGTCTTCAGGTTCACCCCGTTGAAAAGAGAGGATGTCGTTGAAAGATTGAAATACATATGCAGTAATGAAAAAGTTAAGTGCCACGAGGACGCGTTAAACACTATCTTCGAGCTATCCGAAGGAGATATGAGGAGGGCTATAAACATTCTCCAAGCATCAGTAGCATTGGGAGAGGCAACCGTTGAGAACGTCTACAAGGTTGTAGGGCTCGCACATCCCCGCGAGGTTCGCGAGATGATACAGTTAGCCCTCTCAGGCAACTTTGCCGAGGCGAGAAACAAGCTTAGGACCCTCATGATCACCTACGGGTTAAGCGGCGTAGACATTGTCAAGCAAATACACAAGGAGATATTTAGCAGTGACATCAAGATTCCCGATGAAATAAAGATTGTAATAGCTGATCTCGTAGGTGAGATACAGTTCAGGCTTGTTGAAGGAGCCGATGACGAGATACAGTTGAGCGCTCTTCTAGCGAGGTTGGCCTTGATCGGTAAAAAGTTTAAACCAGGGTGAACTCTTGAGCTCAGCACTACCATGGATTATCAAGTACAGGCCGAGAACAATAGAAGATGTCGTGAACCAGGAAAACGCTAAAAACGCATTCCTCAACTGGTTGGAGAACTGGGACAAGCCGGGCCAGAAGAAGGCGGCTCTTCTGCATGGACCGGCTGGGTGTGGGAAGACAAGCCTTGTGGAGGCTGTTGCCGGAAGCAAGGGTTACCAATTGTTCGAGATGAACGCCAGCGACTTCCGGCGTAAAAGCGATATCGAGAACATTGCAAAGATCGCCGCCCAGACTTCAGGCTTAACGAGTAAGCGGAAGATAATTCTCCTCGATGAGGTTGACGGGATTAACGCTAGGGCCGATGAGGGAGGCATTGAGGCAATAATAGAGTTGATCAATGCTTCTAAGAACCCAATAGTGATGACGGCTAACAACCCTTTCTCTAAAAACCTTTTTCCGCTCCGTCAGAACGTGCTGGAAATACCTATGAAGAGATTGTCGGAAACCCATGTTGTGACGGCTTTGAAGAAAATATGCGGGGCCGAGAAAATCGAATGTAGCGATGAAGGATTAAGGGAGATTGCGATGAGGAGTGAGGGGGATTTGAGAAGCGCTATTAACGACCTCCAAGCCATTGCTGAGACCTATGGGAAGGTAACCCTTGACCTGGTGAAATCCCTTGCCACCTACAGGGATAGGCAGTACGCCCCCTACGAGGCGTTGCAGAGGCTGTTTAACGCTAAATACGTGTTCCAGGCAAAAGACGCTCTGACTTCAACCGATCTTGATTATGATGAATTATTCCTATGGTTGAACGAGCACATTCCCACATATTACGAGGATCCTGAGGAAGTGGCTAGAGCGTATGAAGCCTTGAGCAGGGCCGATGTCTACTACGGCAGAATAAAAAGAAGGGCTCAGTGGGATCTCTTATCATACATGTATGACATGATGGGGCCTGGCGTAGCTTTCGCGAGGAAGGTTTACAAGTACAGGTTCAAGCCTTTCAAGGCCCCTTCAAGGAAGAAGCAGCTGAGCGAGACCAAGAGGTCGAGAGAGGTGAGAGAGGCGTTGGCGGAACACCTTGCCACAAGGCTTCTGACAAGCAAAGCTACGGTTAAGGCTGAGGTGATTCCATATCTGCAAGTGATTTTCAAGTATAATCCAAGGTATGCGGCCAGGATCGCGAAGGGGTATAGCCTGAGCGAGGAGCACATTAATTGGCTAGCGGGCTCTAAGTCATTGGAGGTTATTGGTTACTTGAAGAAGGGCGAGAGGGCGCGTGAGAAGGGAAGGGGAGGCTAAAGCCCGAGTTGGATCTTCTTCCTGATTAATTCGTCAAGGTATTTTTCCAAGACGTCGAGGGGCCCATAGGGTAGGGTTATCATGGTTGACCTCCCCCTTTGACCCTTCCCGCTTGAACGGGTTTGTACAACGCCCGTCCGACTCAAGTTCATAACGTACTCGTAAACCTGGGTGTGCCTTCTCGGTACTTCACCATAGAATTCACATACAGCATTGTACTCCTCCTCTACCTCCCCTATTTTCAACTCGCTTCGTTCAGTCTTCCTGAGGAGTTTTACAATGCTGAGAAGTATAAGTAACTCGTGGATGGGGCTGTCCCTTATGGCCTCGCTCACGCTTAGTATTTCCCTTGAAGTATTCATAATGGCTTTCCTAACATCCTCAATGGTTATTCTGCTTCTCCCATCTGCTTCAGCGGAGCTACCCGCAACGTGAAGTATTTCTAAGGCATGCCTAGCGTTTCCCCCTCCACCCTTATCCCAGCCCTCAAAATCCGCTATGAATCTTAACACTTCATCGTCGTAACTCCCCTCATACATAGACTCTTCCGCCCTATATTTCAGGATGTCAAATAATTGTTGAGAGGTGTAAGGGTTGAGCTTTACCAGATGTCTCAGCAGGTACCCCTCTGTGGTAGGATCGAGAAAACCTAGTTTCACAGGGTCTATGGCTATGAAAATAAAGTTTAGCCTTCTAAACAATTCCTCCGCATCATAAGTTCTCACTATGAAGTACACAGCGTCAGGCCCAGATATGTTGGCAAAGTAGTGGAACTCGTCTAACGTTATAATAGCGTACTCATCCCTCTCGTCAAGATAGTTGAGGATAAGGTCGTACATCTCTTTGCTTGAAAGCCCCCTGGATGGTACGGGAACATCGAGTTGCCTCCCAATATCGGCGTTAACGTTGTAGAGAGTTCTGTTCCTGTGGCAGTTAACGTGCGCGTATCTCACTTTATAGCCTTTCTCCGCGGCAAGCCTTGTGAAATCCCTTCCGAAAACCTTGGCTAAAGCGGTTTTACCGGTCCCAACTCTCCCAGTTATCAATACTCTCTGTGAGATGGAACCAGGCGTAGTGACCAAGTGTTTAAAGTAGCTTGTGAGTTCCCTCAGCTCTTTCTCCCTGTGGGGAAGCTGGTCTGGTATGTACTCAGGGGATAGGCTTTCCCGGCTTTTGAAAATACTTGGTTTCTCAAGCTCCTCCTCAATTATCCTCCACGTGTTCTTGTTCTCCAAGGAAGCAACACCGAAACTTTCACTCATCTATTATTCCACTTGGTACTTAAAAACCGGTTCACAATACCCTAATCCACCGTAGAGATTTAAATCAATGGTTTCGATGAAAAGGCAGGTCGGGGATTTGGGCGAGTGTTCGACGCTTCTTTCCCCGAGAAATGCTTTAAGACTGCCCCACAAGGCTTCACTGTAACCCCTAACACCTCTAACCCGGAGTTTCAATTTAACCTCTCGGAGACCTTGAACCAAGCCTTCAATGCATTGGAGAAATCGGTCGAACTCTTCAATCCTCCCGTTGCATTGCACAGGTATAATATTCTCAACGAAACCGTACTCCTTGAAAACCACTATTCTGTAGGCCTTACCCGGGGTTAAGATCTTACTGTAAGCTATTAGCACTCCCGGGTAAGGAGTTTTCACTATTCTCAGCTCCGGGTCTTTTCGAAACAATACGTTCCCTACCTCTTCCTCACACCATTCATCACATCCCTGCCTACACGTGATGAGCAGGACCGGGTTTTCCGTGCGTTATCCTCCCCTTTCAAACCAGTTTACTGTAAAGACCATCTCTATCTATCATCTCACGCGAGTGCTCAACTTTAAAACCATACTGGTTCTTCACTCAAGGAGAGGTTCATAGTCGTCGCGTTTTCCGTGCTCACAACAATCTCACGGTTTCACTCAAAGGCTGATCAGTAGTAAGAAGGGATAATATATTAAGGTGTTTATCAAAGTTACAAGAGCCCCGGCTTTGACAGACTCCTTGAAAGACAGGTTTGTCCTGTATTTCAACTCAAGATATTCCATGATGATTATATTAGATGCTGCGCCCAGCGGCATCAGATTTCCAGCAATAGTTGACATTGATGCGAGAGCGAGCCATTCAGGAATATCGCTCCCAGTGTAGCCAATGGTTTTGAAATAACCAATATACAAGTTTACGAAGGGCGCGTCGCTGAGGACTTGGCTCATCAGTAGTGATGAAAGAGTTATCGAGACTAATGATAACTTAGAGCCGTAACCCCCATGGAGAAAAAGTCTAGGATTGGTTGAATAATACAGCTCCTCCAAATACCCTCGGTCGTAACGAACATGGTTATGAAGAACATTATAGTACCCCAGTCAACTTTTAGATGCGAGTTCCGGGGCTTGTAGTGAAGACGTAGATTCCCGCGGCAATAATGAACGGGATGAGGCCTTTCCCGCTAATGTGCGGGAGTCCATACAAGGCTAGGAAATCGTTGAGAACGAGCGCGATGACTGCTACGACAAGACCTATAAGGGCTAGCACGGCGTCTCTTCTAGAATTTAAATGCTCTGAAGAGATTGACGTTAGTGCAACACTCTCGTTTCTAATACCGTAAATCTTAATCAATACTAGCGGAGTTACTACAAGGTTTATCATTGTCGGAATAGTTAGGTAGTACATGAATACTGGGAAAGGGGCTTGGAGTCCACTATTAATGCCTTATCAACATGTTCTGAGGATTCCCTATAGGCGTCATTGCCGAGCCTATTGTCAAAGATAAAGCGAGCAGTATGAACGAAAAGGAGATTGGTAATCCTGCAACCCGTGAAACCGTGTATGCGATAGAGGGCCCCGTTATTGCAACAGTATCGTTAACGGTGAAAGTTGCTAGTAATCCATAGAGAATTGAACAGCAAAGGATTAGACCATACCGGCTTTTAAACCTAGAGATGAAGGCGTAGGAAATGTATTTCAGGAGCCCTGAGGCCTCTGCCAGCCCGACTATACTGAACATTCCGATGAGGAATAGAATAACGTTTAAGTCGATTATAACTCCGAGCTCACCCCATGAGACAAGTCCTGCTAAAACACTAATGAATGATGCGAAAGCCATGAAGCTCCAAATAGGGATTCTGAGAAGTCTCGTCCTCGCGACTAAGGGCGAATCATCAGTGCTACAAGTGTAGCACCTATTATCTGTTGGAACCCTAAACCCATATGCAAAACCCTTCAGCAAACCCTGTTGCCCGTTTAATCTCCTAATCATTAAGTTTTATAAAGACTTGGAGAAATTTCAAACAATCTTTAGCCCTTCACTCTAACACCCACGTGGGTGTACAAGAGGAAATATTTGGAGAGAAAGCAGACACTCTTACTTGAATAACAACGCAACGTAGGCTTAGAGCATGGAGAAGCCGTTTATTGAATTCTCCGCTCTATGCGAGAAATTACTGTGAAGACTTGCTCCTGGCGATCCATTCCTTCCTATACTTCCACATAGAGGGGGGAGTCCAAAGTATCCATGCTGGAATAGCCTTGATAAACTCGTACGCCTCCTCCCAACTCTCCAGGCCCAGTTTCTCCGCAAGCTCCTCAAGACCCATAGGGGTTTTCAAATACTCTCTCAGCACAGCCAGGACTTTTTCATCAATAACTATTTCCTTATCCCCTACTTTCACAGCATATTCTGTAGCACTACTCATCTCAATCACCTTTAAACAGCGTAATCTATCCCTGATAATCGTTATCAGGGTTTAAAATTATTGCTCCCTTACAAACCATTTTATACTGGTTAACGTATAATGATACTGGGGCGTAGCCGCTATGAGCTTCCAAATACCTGTTGGAGAAGTGTGCGAGGAAGAGTTTAAAGTTCTTGATGTTCACGCGGCGAAACACGTTGGAAGCGGGGACGTATCTGTTCTTTCAACACCAAGCATGATCGGGTTCATGGAGAGTGTGGCTTTAAAGTGTCTTCAGAAACACCTCCCCGAAGACTATACGAGCGTTGGGGTTCTCGTTAACGTTAAGCACTTGAATCCGGCCCCATTGAACTCTATAGTGAAAGTGAAGGCTTCGATTATTAATGTTGAGGGAAGAAAGGCAGTGTTTAACGTTCAAGCAACATACAAGGATATGGTCATCGGTGAAGGAGTGCATGAAAGATTCATAGTTAACCGGAAAAGATTCGCTGACAAAGTCTTAGAGATAGCATCCAAGTAGCAGGTGTCAATGGGGCCGCCGGGATTTGAACCCGGGATCACCGGCGCTCCGGGCTTACCTGGCCAGCGGGGCAATCACCCCAGGCCGGCATCCTAGCCAGGCTAGACTACGGCCCCTATCCTAGATGAAAATATTATCGAAGATTTAAAACATTTTCATTTCTCACTCTCATTATTGAATACTTTCGCCCATGGGGTATAGTATTTAAGTTTTTTGGCAAATAATACATTAATTACTTGATTAAAAATTCCTATAAAGATTAATTGAAAAAATATTCACTAATTTAATCATTTATTTCAAGTATTATTGGCCCATCATCTTAACACTTGGTAATACTGGATTAATACTCATCGGTGATGCTGATGCCTGTGCGATACATTTGTGGAAACTGTGGATACATACTCTCGGTGTTTTACGAGGTTGGTCAGGACTACTACGGGGTTCCAACGCCAGAGGAGGTTTACAGGATTCACGGAGGGATTTGCCCCAAGTGTAAGCATGATCTCTCAATGCCAACCCTTAACGATATTCGTATAACGAGCGCTAGGAAGTATGAAGTAGGTGTAAAAATGCATGTTGCGGGCAGGAGGGAGGTTTCAATCCACCATTAACCCACATTTGTAAACAACTCCTCTATAATGCTGAAATCATATGTCTTCTTGTAAAGCTTTAACTTCTCCACTACCGTTGCCTGATTCCATTTGAAATAACCTGCTATCACGTCCTTAAACGGCGATCGGAACATTAGATATGAGAAAACACTTGTGACATTCCGAGGGTTGTTAGACTTTCTCGCGCTCTCCCAGTCAATCAGCACCGGCCTGTTCCCGCACACCAGGATGTGGTCGCCAGGCCTGTTCAACTCTCCATGGTCTATTTTAACCTTGTCTAAAATGCTTAATTTCGCCAGTAGACCTTTAAACAAGGGAGGCAATGCTGGCAAGTCTCCTCTCAAAATACTGGTTTCAATGAACTCGTCGAAAGCAATACACTCCCAGGGCGGGAGGAATTCTCGGAAGATGTAATCATCGTGTTCAATAAATAATCTTGGGACTAAACCTGTTTCATACGCCAGCTTCATCATTAATGCCTCCTGCCTCAAGCTCTCCCTCCTACTATCAAGCCTTCTAAGCTTCAAAACCCCTAGTCCATGCCGTGCGTGCTTAGCCAGCACGACAACCCCGGAAAACCCTTTTCCAATAAGCCTTAATCCTTGAAAACTCCAGCCTGTTTCGAGAAAGTATATGAAGCCTTTGGACAGGAGGGCTCTCAATCTTTGCTCGAAAACATCACATTTTGAATGAGGAAAACAAATTATCCTAGCCACGAAGTCGTCCGGCTTGGTCAACCAGTGCACTTCGCCATCCACGAAGGCTTCTTCAAAACAAACTCCACCAGCCAAGCATATCCTCCTTTCTCCACGATTTCCTCAGCAACTTCAAGGTTGAGTCTCGAAACACTCGGGGTTATTGGCTTCAAATGGGGCGGAGAGTTGTACTCGGAGGCTAACTCCCTCAGAGCGTTCACTATGCTGGACGTTCTACGCTTCCTCAAAGACCTGAGCCTTCCATCTTTACCAATCCATGGGCCGTACTCGTTTTGAGAGTGTTTAGATGTGAAGCTTTCACTTCTCTCCCTCACTGTTACCCTGGGTCCAATGTATAGCTTGTATTCCGGGATGGAACAAAGCGATGCCTCTAGAATAATATAAGCAACATCCTTCTCATTAGTCCATGTCGAAGAATCTATAATTTCGAAATCGCGATTATTAAGCAAGTTGACAACGTTCGTTTCAGCCCGCTGTAGCTCCCCCCAGAGCACGTCGGGAGGCGGTGGGTCGGAAAGCGTGTACTTTAAAACTACTAGGCATCTATCAGTCGAATGCTCAACGACCTCGTCTATTGAAATGGGCTGAGGCTTGGCGTTGAAGAAATCGATGCTCGGGTTGTTTAAATAGCACCTCGCTCCTAGGATGAATGTTGAAAGGGTTTTCAAGCTAACGTTCGCGGTAACGTTTCTCAATGGATCCACAGGGTCCGGCATGTAGATGACGGAGTCAGGGTATTTCCTCCGTAGCTTCTTTTTAAAAACCTCCCAGTCAACATTTTCGAGCGTGTTGATGAATATTGGTATTTCCCAATTAGAGGCTTCCTCGAGGATTTTTCTAAAAGACTTGTACTTGGCGACGAGAAGTTCCACCGCGTACCCGCTGAAACCCTTTGTTTTAAGCTCCGCGCCATACACTCCTATGGTTTTCATGAATTTCTTCAAAAGCCTAACCTGGTCCTTATCCTGGGGGGTGAGTGTTTTATTAATGTATATTGTGTGGAACGGGGTTCTATCTACAGCTGACACTATTTTTCCCGGGTCGGGTACTTTGAATGCTGGCACGAGGTCTGCTTCGACGCCGTTAAGAAACACTCTCACGTACGAGTGTTCGGCAAACCTTAGCTCATATCTTCCAATCTCCTTGGCAGCTTCTAACAGAATGCTGAAACCTTTAGCCCTAAGCTCTTCCAATGTCATTGAGAGAGGGAAAAGCACGAATATGTCTAAATCTCTATCCCCTGAAAGCCAGGTATCACGTGCTATACTTCCCTGTAGCGTAACCTCTACTTGGATTCCTGAGCTTGAGGCCTTCTCCTCAATCTTCTCTGCTATTTTCTTATAAGCGCTTTCGATAAGCTCGTATTCCTCTCTCTTAGGCTTAAGCGTCTCAAGAACTTTTTTCTCAACATCCATGCTTTCTCACCGTGCAGTTTAGACGATTTGCCGGCTTGCTAATCTAGTGCTTTATAACACATGTCTGTATAAATAGGCCCCCGCGGAGTAAGCGTACTCTTCTTTAAAACTATTCTTTCAACAGGGGTGGCACCGAAATCAGCATCCTTAAACTCCTCGATAAGCTTGACAAGCTTGTCCACGCCTTTTCCGCTTTTAACCCTTAACAGTGTTATGTGAGGAGTGAACTCCTCTCTATCCGCAGGAACTCTCAATCTGTGTAATTCTCTCTCAACCATGTTGTGAAGCTCGATAAGCTCGCTGGAACCCTCGGCCACCCCGGCCCACACCACTCTAGGCCTGTGTATTGTGGGGAAAACCCCTACTCCTTTGACACGCATTTCGAACCTTGAATGTTTAAGATTTGCGAGAACATTGCATACCTCTTCGACGACGCCCACCGGTACCTCCCCGATGAAGCGAAGTGTTAGATGAATGTTTTCGTCTTCGACAGGTTTCACGTCCACACCGCTTGAAGCTATCAAATCTCTAATCCTTATCAAATTCCTTGATACACCCTGGTCTTTAACCTCTATTGCTATGAAAACTCTAAGCACCTCCCCTCTCATCGAGAACCCTTCCCACATCTCAGGTTATAATCCTTTAACCTTATATACTGTAGGGAAAGAACTGGTGAGCGTTTTTGAAACTCGTCCTGGTCGTGGGTATGCCTGGTGCGGGGAAGACCGTGGTCATTAATGTCGCCAGGGAGCTCGGTTTGAAAGTATACAACATGGGTGACGTGGTTAGGGAGGAGGCATTGAAGCGCTTCAAAGCGATAACTCCTGAAACCATGGTTAAGACGTCGATACTGCTGAGAGAGGAGCATGGTCCGAGGATCATTGCTTTAAGAACGATAGAGAAGATTGATAAGGGCCTCGACACGGTTGTAATCGACGGTGCGAGAAGCCTTGAGGAGTTAGAAGAGTTTAGAAGACTGGGAGAAACGGTGATAATCGCGGTTCACGCTTCACCCAAGACAAGGTTTCAGAGATTACTTGAGAGACGTAGGAGTGGTGACCCAGCCACTTACGAAGAGTTTTTGAAAAGAGACATGGTTGAGCTAGGGTTCGGCGTTGGAAACCTGATAGCCTTGGCCGACCATATGATTGTAAACGAGTCCAGCCTTGACGAGTTGAGGAGAAAAGCGCTTGAACTATTCTCTAGGCTGGTGGGGAATAATGGTTAAGATAGAGGTTGAGGCTGAGGTAAGACCAACAGAAAACGTTGAAAAAGTCAAGCGGGCAGTGTTGAACGTTTACTCAGGAGACCTCATCCTGGTGGGCGGTGGGAACTACAGCTTTCTAAAGGGAATGTCAATGGATTTGCGCTCTCTAGAACCTTTGAGAAAGCTTATTAGGTCTCAGCAGATAGAGCCCGCCGCTAAATCATATCTACTCAGGAGGATGAGTAATGGAGAGTTAACTATCCTATTGCACAAACAGGCCGCTTTCGCCTCAAAAATCTCCTTTATCGATGACGCTAAGGAGTCGCCACTGGGTCCAATCAAAATCCACATAACCGGTGACAATCTTGAGGAAGTGGTAAACTACCTTACCGGTTAGACTCGGCATTGGTTCAGAAGTCTAAACCTCAATGGTAAGGTGCTAGCGAAACATTGAAGGCTAATCTGGGAGAAGCTTTCCCTATTTTCATCTATCCAGCAATGCTTTATAGCTCGGACATCCCTCGCGGGATCAAAGAATGCATAGTTACGTGATATTCGACCACTAAGCTTGCTCTCACGACCATTCCTAGGGCACGTCAATCCTTACATCAGACGAGACTGCACTAGCAAGCTAAGACCGAACCGACAGCTTTACCAGTTGTTCAGTGATTGCGCGATATGTTAACTCGGATCCGCGATTTTGCTACTCGTTAGTAATTGTAGGTGTGCAGTCGTGTCTGTGAACCTCGCTGTGAGACTACTTAGCAGGCTTTACGAGAAGATAAAGAGGAAGAGGTAGAGAGAAGAATTGGAGCGATGTCGCGGAGCAGGCTATTGTAGAATACCTGGAGAGGATTAAAGGTGTAGACGATGAAAAAGGTTTCGAAGGTAATTATAGAAAAGGCGCCAGGGCGTATGTTAGACTATGAGGATCCAAGCTCTTGAGTGAAAGCAAGCGTTGAGGGAGAAGACGTCTGGGATAACGAGGTATATGATGCAAGCATTGTAACATACCCATATTGATAAAGAGGATGAACCGGAAAATTTACCCACGTAGCAGTTTTAACGGCGGTGGAACACCACAGATCTTAAATCCCGCGAAGAGTATCCTTACCCTAGCAGTTGTTTTGAATTTTCATCTCCGAACCCCTTTCTAAATAGTGGCTAAAGGACTAGCGCCATATAATCGCGGGCGACTATCACGTTCTTGTGGAATCTTGAAGCATCAATGTACAGCTCGTTATCATCCGAGTATCGGGCGCTAATGTGGGTTAGTACTAAAAGCTTCACCCCTGCCCTGGAAGCAATCATTGCGGCATCGCCCGAGGTGGAATGCCCCTGCTCATGTGCCTCCTCCTTCATAGCGCTCGTGAATGTTGCTTCGTGAATCAGGATGTCAGCGTTTCTAGAGTACTCTATGGTGTTTGCCGAGGGTCCTGTGTCACCCGTATAACTTATTAATTGTCTCCCAGCCTTAACGAGGAATCCGTGGGCAGGGACCGTGTGAGCTACAGGGTATGGTATGACTGTTATTTTCTCATCAGCGTATTCCCTTCCCTCGTCGATATCTATGAAGTTTAATTGGAAATCAATATTCATTAACCGTAGCTCCACGTATTTCTCTATTAAAGCGAAAAGCTCCTTCGGCGCCATCACGTTTAACGCCTCCTTTCTGTTCGAAAGGTGCATTGTCTGAAGAAGGCCGAATAAGCCTAAGTAGTGATCCCCGTGGAGGTGTGTAATGAATACTGTTTTAACTTTAAGAGGGCTTAGGCCGGTTGTAAGCATTCTTGCCTGGCATCCCTCCCCAACATCCAGGAGGTATATGTTAGAGTCGGCTTTCAAGGCTATGCACGGCAATCCCCTATTTATAGGGATGGCGGCACCTGTTCCAAGCAAGTAAATTCTAATGTTCAAGCATTCCTCACCACGTAAACTATCCTAGTTAACCCGCTGTGGACGTAGTCATAATATTTCTCTGCAAGAATTAATCCTGTGCGAGATATTTTATCGTCAACGAAGTCTTCGAGAAACAGCGGTGTGAGAAAGGATGCATACCCGTTTCTTCTCATCCATGATGGTATTTTCTCGATAAACTTAGAGTAGATGGAGGCAACGGCTTCACCGTGTGTACTAGCTCCTCTACCGTAAGGCGGGTCTGTTGCAACAGCGTCAATGCCTGATAGGCTGATTTCTGTGGAATCTCCGAGCACTGGTATGGCGTTAGCCCTATAGTACCTGAGGTTTTTCTCCATTCCGTGGACAAGGCTCCAGTCTAGCTCTATCCCGATAGAGGATATGCCGATCGCTGAAGCAATTATCGGTATTGTACCCGTACCGGCAAAAGGATCTGCTATCACATCTCCTTCTCTAACTCTTGCAAGATTTATCAATGCTTTCGCAAGCCTAGGGCTCAAAGCTATGCTCCGGTCGAAGGGCTTGTAAAACCCGTCGTTAAAACCCGGGATGTTGTCCCTATGCTTATGGGTTTTCACTCCTAGGAAGACTACCCCATTAGAAAAGAGCAACCGGTACTCGCAACCCTTCGAGTAGGAAGTATTGAGCCCTGTTGATTTGGTCAGCAGGGAAACATAACTCTCCACCGTTTTTTCACTAGCAGTTTTCTTCATATTGGAAACGTGTAGCCAGCCACGTGGAAGCGGACCCGGGAGTTGGAAGTTAAGCGTAGGATTCTCAGGGTCGTCTATACCCAAGATAATACCCGCCTCCCTTAGGAAGCCCGCCCTCTCCATAATTATGTCAAGAATTCTAAAAGGCATTCTACTGGTGCATATCATGGTGGTACAGCTTAGCCCGACTTTGTAACCGTATGTTTCGAGAAGGGCTTTCAACTCTCCAATGCTCAAGTATTCATTAGCCCCGTTTAACACGAAATATGCAAGCGTCTCAGGCCCGTTAAATGCTTTAAACTTCTCAGCACATGTCAACTCTTTATGCTGAACTATTTGGCTCCTAATCAACCCGTTCCAACACCTTTCCGATAGCTCCAGCCACTCTCCCTGAGACATCAGCGTATTCGACTAAATCATCCTGTATTTTCAACCCTAAAGTGTTCGCTAAGATAACCTTTCTAACACCCGCGGCACGCATTTTCTCTAAGGCGTTTCCAATGAGCAGGCCGTGTGTAGCGACTACGATTACAGAGGAAGCCCCTGCCTCCAGCATTAGTTTCGAAGACTCAGCTATGGTGTCGCCGGTGCTTATAATATCGTCTACTATAATTATGTCTTCTCCCATGATCCTAATTTCGCGTGGCTGGTAGGATACTTGCCCCGTAACCTTGTCCCGCGTTTTTACTAGATAGTCAAATCTTAACCCTAGTTTCACGGCGGCGTGTTCCGCTCTTTTAAAGGCTCCCTTGTCAGGGGCTATGACAATGGGGCTTGATAAATGCTTAAGAGCTTCTTGGACGAGGAGGTCTGTCACTAGAAGATTTACAACTCTGCCTTGAAACTCGGTTAGTTTATCTGGGTTGTGCGAGTCAACTGTTACCAGCCCTGTGGCTCCTAAATGCCTAAGTGTTTTCAGGACGATGCTGAAGGATACGGGTTCCCCAGCGAGGAAGAGTTTGTCCTGCCTCGAGTACGCGAGGTATGGTATGACTAGTTTAACATCTACCGCTCCAGCCCTTAAACAGGCGTCAACCAGCATTAAGGTTTCCACAACGCTCTTATCTTGCCCCGGGTACATAGTGTTAACGACAACGGCTGTCCTAGAGCTAAGCAAATCCGGGTTTTCAATTCTCACATATTGCTCACCATCGGGAAACTCTCTCCAGAGAACCTTGGCTATAGGGTAATTCAGAGTTGAAGCTACTTTTACTGCCTGCTCTAAATAATTTCTACCAGGTACTATCACAGCGCTCATTAAACCACTCCTAGTTCAACTTATAAGGCTTTATTCATAAAAACCCTTATAGTGAGACCCAATGGGTTTTGATCCTGATCAACCCGGCGTTAAGGAAGCGGTTCTATGGGAGCCTTTACCGGGGGGAAGAGTGAAATGCAACCTCTGTCACAGGCACTGCGTAATCGTGCAGGACGCTTACGGGGCTTGCGGCGTAAGATATAATTATGAGGGCAGGCTCTACACTTTAGTATACGGCATGCTCACTGCGGCTAACCCCGACCCCATTGAGAAGAAGCCCTTAACGCACTTCCACCCTGGTGCTTACGTTTTCTCGATCTCAACGGTAGGGTGTAACTTCTACTGTAAGTTTTGCCAGAACTGGGTGTTGAGTCAGACACGTAGGGAAAGGGTTTACGGCGAACTGTTCACGCCGGAGGAGGTGGTGGAGCAAGCTATTTCGAAAGGTTGCGTTGGTGTGAGCTACACTTACAACGAGCCCACAGTATTTTACGAGTTCATGCATGACGTCGCATTGTTGGCTAAGGAAAAGGGATTGTTTAACACTATAGTGACAAACGGTTATATGACGCTTGAAGCCATCAGGATGCTTAGAGGGCTAATAGATGCCGCGACTGTTGATTTTAAAGCATCGGGAAACAAGGACTTCTACAGAAAGTTCATGGGGGTTCCAGATCCCGAACCGATTTTCGACTCCATCCTTGAGATGAAGAAGCAGAGATGGTGGATTGAAATAACTAATCTAATCGTGCCCGAGGTAGGTGATGGGGAGGAGGACTTGAAAAGGCTTGCCGAATGGGTTAGGGATAATTTAGGTGCTGAAACACCGTTCCACCTTCTAAGATTCCACCCGGAGTACCTGCTTAACGACTTGCCCCCGACTCCCGTGAAGACTTTGGAAAAACTGGCTGAACTAGCCTTGGAGACTGGTTTAAAGCACGTGTACGTTGGAAACGTGTGGGGTCATAGGCTCGAGAACACGTACTGCCCCTCATGCGGCAACCTCGTTGTGGAGAGGAAAGGGTTTTTCATAACAAAGTGGAAGTTATCAAGCGAATTCAAATGCCAGGTCTGTAATTACCAATTAAACTTTAAAGGAGCTTTCCACGGTTCTAGATTAAGAGATTATTTAATATGGTGGTGAAAATTCCCTACTACATTATCGTCTTAGGGACAGCGGGTAGCGGCAAGACTACTTTGACGAGTATGTTGATGAACTATCTCGACTCCCACCAGATGGATGTGGCGGTAGTGAACCTTGACCCTGCTGTGGAGGAGCTTCCCTATAATCCCGACGTTGACATTAGGGAGTGGGTGGATGCGCGTGAGGTGATGGTCAAGCGGGGGCTCGGTCCAAACGGTGCTTTAATAGCCTCCGTTGACATGCTCGCGCTCAACATTGGTGAGCTAAAGGATGAGGTGGATTCTCTTAAATCGAACTACATAATAATTGATACGCCTGGACAATTGGAGATATTTGCCTTCAGGGATTCAGGACCCGTTGTTTTGAGAACCATAATAGGGGATTCGAAAGCCGTGTCGCTATTTCTCATTGATGGCTTGTACGCGTTAAAACCTAGTAACTTGTTTTCGGCAATGCTACTATCTGCTTCAACCTTCTTCAGGACAAAGTATCCACAGGTTAATGTTTTCACCAAAATAGACTTGCTCTCCGAGGCCGAGTACTCTGGCCTGCTCTCAATGATTGAGAACCCGGAGGAATTGGCTAGCAGAGTTGTAGAGGATGCTGATATCAACCTTATGTGGTCTTCCGAAGAAGTACATGGTTTAGCTGAAAAATTGTATTCGTTTGAATCCGTCCCGGTTTCCAATAACTCGGGGCAAGGCTTTGACGATTTATACGCGCTCATACAGAGGGTTCTTGCAGGGGGAGAGGACTACTTTACCGAGGAGCCCAACCCCGTCTTGTAGGATTAACATTTATTTTCTTGACGCTCAATAAACTATTTTCAAATGATTAATTAAAGGTTGAGAGCATGATAGATAAGTTCTTCAACCCGAGTTCGGTAGCGATAATAGGAGCCAGCGATAAGCCGGGGAAGGTTGGAAGGGTAATACTTGAAAACTTTCTGAAAAAATTCAATGGGAAAATATATCCTGTAAACCCTAACTACGATGTGATGATGGGGTTGAAATGTTACAAGAGTGTTTCAGAGCTTCCTGAGCCGCCGGACTTAGCAGTAGTAGTTATCCCAGCACCTAGCGTGCCAGAGGTGCTTGAGGAGCTGGGAGCCAGGGGCACCAAGGCCGTCATAATCATAAGCGGCGGGTTCAGGGAAACAAACACCCCCCAGGGTGAAATGCTTGAGGAGAAAGTTAAGGAAATAGCGGCGAAATATGGGATCAGGATCATAGGCCCCAACTGCATAGGGATATTTGACAACTGGAGCGGTGTCGACACCTTCTTCCTCCCCGAGGAGAAGATGAAGAGGCCTCCAAAAGGCTACGTTGGATTTATCAGTCAAAGCGGAGCGTTTGCATCAGCGATAATAGACTGGATGGCCTACAACAATATTGGCGTGTCAAGAGCCGTTAGCTACGGCAATAAGGTGGATGTTGACGACGTAGACTTGCTCAAGTTCTTCATGAGTGATGAAAAGACGAAAATAGTCTTAATGTACCTGGAAGGGTTAAAGACAAGCCGCGGGAAAGAGTTCATCAAGGTAGCCCGTGAACTCGTCAAAGTCAAGCCCGCGGTCATTTACAAGGCTGGGAAAACAAGTAGGGGTAGCATGGCTGCAGCCAGCCACACAGCGGCTCTAGCAGGGGATTACAGCCTTTACAAATCTGCGATTAAGCAATCAGGGTTAATTGAGGCGGAATCATTCGACGAGATCATGGATATTGCAAAAGTATTTCTCACTCAGCCATTGATGAATGGTAACAAGGTTTACGTGGTAACAGATGCTGGAGGCGTTGGAGTTATGCTAACGGACGCGTTGACCTCGCAGGGTTTCGAAATGCCGCGGACACCGCCCGATCTAAAGGAAGAGTTGAGAAGCATCCTTCCACCCCACTGTATTGTCGAAAACCCCATTGATCTAACCGGTGACACTGACGATGAGAGATATATGAAGGTCCTGGAGAGAATCCTACCTCGGAAAGAGGTAGACGCTGTTGTCGTCGTAGCCCTCCCGCAGGTTCCGGGTATTAGAGGATTGTTGGCTGACTACTTGATAGAAGCGAAGAACAAGTACGGTAAACCGATAATAGCGGTTGCCATAGGGGGCGAGGAAGCAAGGAAGATTTCTCAGAAACTAGAGTCTGGCGGAATACCCGTCTTCGAATCGCCTGAGAGAGCCGCGAAAGCCCTAAAAGCGTTATATGCTTATAGCATGATTAAGAAAGAGGTGTGATTAGAATTGACCCCAAGGGAAATAATTAAAAACGCGTTAAACGAAGGGAGAACCAAGCTTTTAGAGCACGAAGCATTCCAGGTTATAAAGTACTATGGGATAAACTCCCCAGACGTAGTCGTAGTTCGCAACGGCGAGGAGGCTAAAAGCCTCGCCGATAAAATAGGCTACCCCGTGGCGTTGAAGATAGTTTCGCCTGACATAAGCCATAAGAGCGATGTTGGAGGTGTTAAGCTAAACCTTAGATCCCCAGAGGAAGTAGGCAGAGCCGTTGACGAGATGTTGAAAACGGTGAAAACAAAGGCTCCAAACGCCAGGCTTGTTGGAGTGTTAATGTACAGGATGGCACCCCAGGGGCTTGAAGTAATAGTTGGTGGAGTGAGAGACGGTATATTCGGGCCGGTGGTAATGTTCGGCCTCGGAGGAATATTCGTTGAAGTTTTAAAAGACGTATCATTTAGAGTTTCACCTATTAGAATGGAGGATGCCATGGAGATGCTCAGGGAGATTAAATCCTATAAAGTCCTGGAAGGATACAGGGGCCAGCCACCTGTGAACAAGGATGCTATCGCTGAAATCATCGTGAAGACCTCCATGCTCCTGGAGGAGAATCCCGAGATCGAATCCATAGATTTAAACCCGGTGATGGCATATCCCGACTCCGCTATGGCTGTTGATGCTAGAATCATATTGAAGAAACCCTAATGGATGGGTAGCTTGATGGAGCCGTCCACGATAAGGGCTCAAATCGAGGCTTTAACCGCAGAGCTCAACAGCATTAGGGAAAGAATTAGGGGGGCGAAAGAAGAGAGAACAAGGATTATTGAGGAGCTTAAGACACTGCGGGCTCAAAGGGCTAAGCTACTGAGTGATTTGCCAGGTTTGAAAGAAAGATACAGGTCGATTGTATCGAAAAGGCGTGAATTAATAGAGAGTTTCAAGAACCTTGTTAATGAGAGAAAGGCTAGGCTCGCAGAGCTTAAAGAGCTCAGAGAGCTTTTACAAGCTAAGAATAGTCAAATCCGCGAAATGGAGAAGCAGGCTAGGACGCCTACATCGATCTTAAGGGAAGAGATAAACCGTCTTGAATGGCAGTTGCAGACGAAAGTCCTGAGCCTTGAGGAGGAGAATAGGATTATAAGTAAGATTAAAAGGCTCAGCGAGCTCCTAGCTAAAGCCGAGGCGTTGAAGAAGGAGAAAAATAGCACTCTTGAAATGAAAGCCCTACTTTCGAGTCTTAGAATACAGGTTGAAGATTTATCGAAGAAGCTCGGCAATCTCCGGGAAGAAATCAATAAGTTATCGCAGGAGAGGAACTTCCTTAGAAGCAGGATAGATGAGATCGTGAAAAAGAATGTTGAATTGAAAACCCTGATTAATGAGAAACAGGAGCAGGTGAACAAGCTCTCAGCAATGATCGAGGAACTGGTGAGGAAGCAGGGCGAGATCAGGGAGAGGCTGTCTCAACTCCACAAGGATTTGGAGAGAAGCAAGATTTCGCAGATCATAGATGCGAGGAAGCAGGAGATTATGGAGAAGCTGAAGAAAGGCGGCAAGCTCACGTTTGAGGAGCTTAAAATCCTGTACGGGGAACCGGAAGACTTCGAATCAGAGTAGAAGGGTTTCCACCTTATCTTCCAAACCTTCTTTCACGGAACTGGTAACTCCTAATAGCCCTCCAGAAATCTATTTTCCTGAACTCTGGCCAGTAAACATCGCAGAAGTATAGTTCGCTATAAGCTGACTGCCACAGGAGGAAATTACTTATTCTCTCCTCCCCACTAGTTCTAATTATGAGGTCTGGGTCGGGAGAGTCATTAGTGTACAAATATTTTTTGAAAACTTCTTCTGAAATATTGTTTGGATTGAGCTCGCCTTCTACGACATCGTTAACGATTTTTTTAATAGCATCTAGGATTTCCTGCCTACCGCCATAGCACAGTGCAATGTTTAAGGTGTAGTTGTCATAATTCTTTGTCTCATCTTCAAGAGCCTTTATCGCGCTTATCAAGTGGCTGGGGACGAGTGAGTAGTCGCCAATAACTCTTACTCTTACTCTATGCTTGTGAATCTCAGGCAGGTTTTTCAACTCGTTAAGCCCTTTAAAGGCAAGCTCGAAAAGCTTCTCCCTCTCCTCGGGGGGCCTGTGCTTGCAGTTCTCAGTGCTCATAGCGTAAATTGTCACATGCCTAATGTTCAGGTCCCATATCCAGCGCAAGGTCTCCTTTATTTTTTCATATCCGAAAAGATGCCCCTCCGCGGGCTCTAGCCCAACTCTCCTAGCCCATCTCCTGTTGCCGTCTGGAATAATACCAATATGATTTGGGAAGGGGCCATTCTTTATTTGTAACCAGAGCCATTTCTCGTAAACCCTATAGAAAGGCTTCAACAATTTACTGCCAGTTTTAAGGGTAATTGTCTCAAGCTTATGTTTTTTCCCACTCAACTCGGCTTCCTCAACAAAGTTTAATCATTTAAGGTTTAAATAAACCAGTTTTCTCTAGATGTTTCAAAAATACATAGTCGTATTATTAAATGGGAGTTTACTTCTACACCTATGGAATGAGGATTCTTCACCAAACCTTAAGCCACATACAAGTTTACCCCTACTATCAGAGAGGCGGAGGCACCCCACGTTATTGTGGGGGAACCTTAACATTTAAAAACGAATAAAAGGTTTTCCAATAGTAGTAGTTGAAGAGGCTGATTACATGTCGTTTTACCAGGGAAATGATTTAAGGAAACTCACGGGAGGGGTTAAAGGAGTTCACAGAGGGAAGCGGAAGCGCGAGCTAGGCTCTCCCCCAACTCTCACCACGCTTGCTGGAGAAGAGGAAAGGAGAATTGTAAGAGTTAGGGGAGGAAACTTTAAGGTTAGAGTGAAGAAAGCCTTATATGTAAACGTGTACAATCTTAAAGAGAGGGCTTGTAAGAAGGTTAAAATCCTCACCGTAGTTGAAACCCCCTCTAACCCGCAGAACGCTAGATTCCAAATAATTTCAAAAGGGACAATAGTTAAGACTGAGCTCGGACTTGTCAGGATAACATCTAGGCCCGGGCAAGACGGAGTGTTGAACGGGGTTCTCGTGGAGCGTTAGAAGTAGCGGTGGTTTTTTGAGCAGAGAATATCGTGGAAGGAAAATCGTGTTATACCCGGCCTACATCGATTCAACTTCTTCAAGAAGCGAGGGGAGAAGGATTTCTTCAGCATCGGCTGTTCCATCACCCAGTATTGAGGAGATATATAACGTAGCTGTCAAGCTAGGATTGAACCCGGTTGTCGAAAAAGATAAAGCATATCCAGGTAAATGGTGGGTCAAGGGCAGGGTAGTTGTAGACAAGAAGTATAGTAAAACAACTCTCTTAAGAAAAATAGCCATTGAGATTAAGGAGAATAGGGCAAGGAAACATTAGAGTTAATACTAATTGTATTACATTTGAATTTAATCAATCTTTTAAATTCATAAATAATAAGAAATCTTTGCATCAAGGGGGTCCTAAGGGACAGATACCTTTTAAGCGTAAAAACAGAGGGATATAATACTACGGTATTACCGTATCCTGGGTGGAGGATTTGAAGAAGCTTGGACGCGTTGAACAGGTTACTCGCGACGGCGACCTCGTCATAAGTTGCGAAACCCCTGATGCTCCCAGAATAATTGGTTTGTCAGTCTACGATGAAGAAATGAGGAGGATTGGAAGAATCGTAGACCTTATTGGCCGCGTAGAGGAGCCGAGAGCAGTCGTGAAGCTTGAAAACCCCGAGATCGCCTCAACAATCAAGCCCGGCACTCTTTACTACTACAAGCCTGTTTCCGAAGGCAAGCCTAAGCGGGGTAAGAGGGGTGCCAGGAGATGACAGGTGTGAAAGCAGCGTGCAGGTTTTGCGGTTCTAGTCAAATAGTTTTCGACGAGTCCCTGAACGCGCTAGTATGTGCTGACTGTGGAATAGTATTAGATGAGAAGCCTGTTTACAACGGGTTTGAATCAGGCGGGAAGACCGATTCACCTCCAAGGTATAGTGGAGCGTTCACGAACAGGGTTCACGACCACGGGGTCGGTGGAACCGAGATAGCAGGCAGCATTCTTTCACATGTTAGATCGGGTAGGACATGGGCCGCTAAACACTACGATATCAGAGTTGACAAGTCTAACAGAATTGTGAAGAAAGGGTTAACGGAGCTCAATGAATTAATAAAGATTTTAAAGCCTCCTTCAAGTGTTCAGGAAACAGCCGCAGATTTGACGAGCCAAACCGTCAAGGGAATGAATTACAAGGAGAAGACGCTCAGAAGAATCGCGGCGGCAGCGCTATACTTAGCTTACAAAATCCATAACCAACCCAAGGCAGCCAGGACCTTCGCACAGGAGGTAGGGATTAGTATGGACGATTTATGGGAGGGTATTAGAAAGATCAGGGGAGTGGTTAAGGACTTTAAAATAGAGCCTCAGAAATATGATCCGAGAACATATGTAAGCATTATCGTCAAGAAACTTCAACTCCCATCCGACGTCGAGGTTCTCGCTAATAAGCTATTATCTGCAACGGAGGAAATCTACTTGAGCGGTAAAAGCCCGGCCAGCCTCGCGGCAGCATCGGTTTACCTGGCAAGCATTATATCCAATAACAAGAAAAACCAGCTCGAGGTAGGCGGCTCAGTAGGTTTAACCGATGTGGCTGTGAGAAACGCTTATGACTCAATAGTTAAGAACACGTACATCGACATTATAATGTAGCCGTGTAGGTGGAGTCAACTCCTAATCCGTTATTGGTTTCCAGAATTTTGTTTATAATCCTCGATTGACTAACAAGAAACCGGGGATTCGGCGTGTCTCGCCTACTGTTTACGCTAATGTTTTTAATGATTCTTGCAACTCCACTCCAGGCTATTACTCCAGGTGTTAACGTTCCCGTTGAGTGTAGAACATTTTATTTTCTAAACGCGATATGGATCACGTATTCTAATATCGCGGAAAGGCTTCTATTAGAATCCCCGGTTAATTTCACACTAGGTTCATTCATAAATCAAACAGTAGTACCGGTTTACAATGTAAATATTCACTACAATGAAACCGATGGCACATTCGCTTTCAACGTCACAGCAGGTGAAGGGTTTTACGGCTACCTTGTCAACAAGGTTGAGGTATGCACGCCTTCTTCAACATGGAATAAGCAATTAATCACCATGGCTCTTGCTAACGTCTCTTACACGCCCTACCCCGAGCCGGGATTTCCCAGCGACATTCGCGAGAAATACGTCCACACTCCCCATAGAATAGTGGTTGAGACGGTTGTGCCTGCCTTCGAAAAATGGTTTAACGAAACCTACGGGGTCAGCCCAGCTAATGCTAGCTACCTAAGCATTGCTGTTTCGGCCGCGTACTTCGTCTACTTGGAGTTTATAACTTACAACGCGTCTGCGGCCCCGAAAAGTATTGAGGAGGTAGTTCAGACTAGGCAGGGGGATTGTGATGATATGTCTAGAGTACTAGTCGAGTTGTTAAGCTATTATGGAATACCATCCACTATAGGCTACGGGTATGTTTACATTCCAGAAGCAGGGTTTGAGAGGTTTGTGATGCCGGTTGAGAATGTGACATACGTATTCAAATATAATGGCCCTCACGCATTCGTCCTAGTCTATATTCCAGGCTATGAATGGATTAGTGTTGATTTACTGGCAGGCTCGATATGGTATTATCCTTTTCTGTTTGAAGGGGAAAGTGTAGATACGAGTGTAAACGAGGGCGAAGTTGAACAGATGATCGACCTACATAGAAGTATAAACGGCACCCAGCTAATAGCGGTATTTGAGCAAGACAAGTTCTCGAGATTATTCGGCGTAGAAGTCAACCCTTCTCTCATCGAGGTTTTCATAAACGAAACGATTCAGGGATCTACAAGTCCTTCACACCCAGCTTTTTCAACTTCAACAATAGGAACTACGCAACCTAGTCAATCTACCTCTTCCAAAACAGTAGCTTCATCGAAAAACACCAGTGAGGAAAATTCTTCAACTCCACCAGAGTCGATGCAACCTTCACCTCTACATGTTAAAGCTATAACAGCCGTGATAGTAGGAGTTGTAATAGCGATCATCTTAGTCTTCATGGCTGGGTTGAGGAGAAATAGACCTCTTCAGGACAGTCTCGTATAGCCTGCTTTTAATGTTTAAGTATATTATGGATTTAAACCAAGTATCATAGTAGAGAACCAAAGAGGTTAGTGTGGTCTAAAATGACGTCTCAACGAGATTACAAGTTGAACGATGACGACGTTAAGATTTTGAAATACCTGTCTAAAAACACGGGTAAGACCGTGTATCAGAGCGAGCTCTGGAAAGAGCTGAAGCTGGATAGTCGCGCAGTTTCCAGGTCTTTGCAAAAACTGGAAGGGCTGGGATTCGTGAAGAGGAGGGAAGCAGTCGTTAAGGGCCGTAAAACATTTTTAATAGAACCTGAGACCCGGAGAATACAGATGACTCTCACCATGGTTGAGACTCAGGGCCCTGGTAAAGAGTTTGAAGGCATGTTAGATGTAGTGTGTGTAAGTTGCCCGTTCATACATCGATGCTACCAGGGCGGGTATTACGACCCAACTAATTGCTCAATGCTTTCAGAATATATTAAGAAGCGCGTTGAAGTAGATACTAAGTCGGTTGAATTAAAGACTTAAGGGAACATCATCCCCGGCCTCACCGACCCAGCGCATTCATGATTTTAAACGCTTCTGACAAGTCTCCATCCACCTTAATGCCTCTGGGATCTAAATGTGTTCTAGCCACTTTGAAACCATGTTGTTGAAGGATCTCTATTAACTGGTTGAAGGGAGGCATATTCTTTTTCAAACGGGAGTAAACCTTATCAACCCTTATGTAAGGGGTTTTCACGCTGGCTTCCTCAACCAACACGTTCAACATCTTGACAGTATGTCTCTGGATCCAGGGATACCTGGCAACCTCCGTGAGCATATCTTCCACCACCTTGCCGGAGGTTAGCTCGCAAACCCATAAAGGCCCTATTAGTACTGGTTTTCCAATAGCACATTCTACTTCGCCTTCACCGTTCTCCACCAAGCCTCTTTCAAGGCTCTCAGGGCAATACCAAACGTTTCCAACACATTTCGAAAGATTTTCAAGCGATAGTGAAGCATTCCTTACCGTTTCAAATATCACTCTATAGTAATGCTTGTATAGAAAGGACACCACGGGCCTTAACATGATATCGTGTGCAGCCCCTCTCAGAACTATGTTTGAAATCAATACGCGCAACCCTAGTTCTTTTTCGAAATCAACATCCACGCATCTATGCCAGTATCTTCTCAGCATTTTCCTAGCGTTGCTACAGGTTAGTGGAGCAGTATCCGTTGCCGTGACGCCGAGCGATGCTTTCTTACCTAGGGGCTTGAAGGCTGAGTCGATGTATGGTATTGGAGAACCGTATGGATCTATATCGATGAAGTCGAATGGTATCCCGGTAAAGGTAAGCATGTTTAGCAGTGTGTTAGCCTCCTGGTTGAATGCTTGAACCCTGTCCTCTAGGTTGTTTAGGGAAATGTTTCTCTTAATGTAGTGAAACGCTCGGGGATCCACATCGTTTAAAACCCCCTCACCACCGAGTTCAAGGGAGATTCTTACGCCCCTAACACCTGTTCCAGCCAAAGCGTCTATAAAGTGCAGTCCATGTTTAAACCTTGCTGACAAGTATAGAACAGTGATATCCCGGCTTAGAGTTGCCTCGGGATTGTAGAAAACAGGCATCCACGCAGGCTCTAGTCTCCCATCCTCTCTCACATAGCTCCCTAACCGTGGAACTATAATCCTGGCTAATCCTTCAGTCAATACCTCTTCATTACCACGGATCTCGATCAATGTTTTCTCAACCTCTTCGCCAATATCTCAATTATTGTGAAGGGCGCATCGCCCCGGTTTAACTCCGTAATTTCAAACCATGTAGCGTTCTCCAACCTTGCCAGGATTTCCTTATCATTTAAACGCTCATGCACCACGAGAATCTTAACAGTATCCTTTTCTAGAACTTTTAGCAGTAGGGGTTTGAAAACAGGTATTTTAAGCTCCATGGGACCTATTTCATCTATTCCTACAATGCTCTTAGTTTGTAACGCTGTTTCCAACGATTTCCTAACGAGTTCGGAGGCTACACTCACCAATACCCCGTATGAGCCAACCCTTACTGGGGAATCAATACCTCGTCTTGCCAGCCAGGCCTCCTCACCAGTGTTCAAATCCACTATCTTAAACCCTATCCTGATGTCGCCCTCTCTTACCTCCGGGGTTCTAAAACCAGTTAAAACTTCTCCGCGCTCCTTCAGATGCATTACTACTTTCGCGAATACCGTTGACTTCCCCACACCGGGCCGTCCTGTTATCACTATACTCATTCAAAACCTCCTAACCCAGAACTATTCTAACTTCTTTATCAATTTTTCAAGCTCTTTCAAACCAGTTTTCTCCTTCAACACTATTAGGAGGGATTCGGTCAAGTTCGCTATCTCCTCTGCATCATCTATTTTCCTCGGAGAACTGCTATCATCGCCCTGTCTAACTATGCTAAATGTTGTTTTCTCCCCTTTCAAGGCAATGTCAACTGGGGTTCTCTTAAACCTTACACCTATGTAGTTATACCTTGAAATAATGCTTGATAGCTCCTTGTCCAAGCGTTCTCTCTCGCTATGAATTATTATGAAATCTTCTTCGTTGATCTTGTCTTTCAAAGGATCTATTTCTTTGAAAATATCCTCGCCCAGGAATTCGGCAAGATGAAGAGCAGTGTTTAACGACACCATGGTCTCCCCTTTCTCATATAAGTACAGGGCTTTCCGCGTCAGGCCAAGGGCCTCTGCTAGTTCGCCTCGTGAAAGATTCAACTCAGTCCTTCTTTCACAGAATTTTTGGGGATCAAGCTTTAACACGTAAATTCCTTTAACATTATAGATTAGTGGTTTCTCCTTTCTAACAATATACTTTTCGAGAAGCTCAGGGGAGACCACATTGATGTTTCCCCTCACGTATACGACATCCTCTTCCAGTTCTCTCCCTTTATACGTCTTAGCCACTATCATACTGCTGGCGGAATAAGCGATCGAAGATTTGCGCAGGTCTTCTACCTCCAGGTTGCCTATTTTTTCAGCGTCCAGGGCTACTTTTATAAGAACAACATCCTTCTCCTTCTTAGCAACTATATCGATGCTCCGCCTATCCTCAGGGTATGAGACGAGGTGGATAGTGTAACCTCCCTTTCTCAGAGTATTCAACACGTTTTCAAGCATTAATTCAAACTCGCTGATCGTGTTCAAGGGCGACCCTTTTACTCATAAGCATTTACATAGTCATCTAAAAATAATGCGTTAAGCCCATTAAAACCTTTCTACCGCTTCCTATGGTATACTGCGAGAACCATTGCGTGGTCTCTATCGTATGGCTCTAAGTGGACCACGTCAACTATCTCGAAGCCCCTCTCCTTTAACGTGTTAGCCTCTTTCCTATAAACCTCGCTAGGCTCTTTTGTAACATCAATGCTTCTAGCCTTGATAGCCATTAAGAGATGGCCCCCGTCTTTCAGGAAGTACTCGGCATTGTCGGCAACTATCAATGCTTGATCAGGCTGGGCAACGTCAGCGTATAAGCCGTCGACGAGTTCAACAACGTGGCGGTACTGGTAGGGTTTTCTAGCATCGGCCAGTATTGGGATAAGATTCTTCCTACCGTCGGCGACGATGACAAACTCTCTCATAACCCGTGGTGCGAACTCTACGCCGAAGACTTTACCGTTAGCACCAATTATGTCCGATATATGGCTCGCAGTCGTCCCTGAAGCAACCCCCAGGTAGAGGATCTTGTGTCCCTCGCGAATTGGCATTTCGGAAATGCCGTTTCCCAGGGCCCCAGCAAGTTTGCTCCTATACATGTTCCACTCGCGGTACTCTACGTTTTCAAACTTGAATAGTCTCTCGCCGTAAACCCTTGTGCCGGGGATAAGGTTTTTGGTTGCAAGCCTAATGCTCCCGTCCTCCATTTCCACCACGTAGACCCCGAAGTATTTGGAATGGGGTTTTACACTAACTACTTCACTCATACCACTCACCTCCTCCATTTCTTCTTGGGTTTAGGCCTAGGTCTCTCCTCCTCTTTTTTAACAGGCGGTTTAGCGTACAGCTTTTTAATCTCCTCTATCCTCTCCTCTATTTCTTTCACTAACTTGTCACCGATAAACCTGCCGCTGAAGAAGTCTATTTTAGCGGCTATCGCTAGCTTTGCAGCAACCGTTCTAGCGATCTTCCCTCTCTGCCACCTCGGACTCTTATGTATTGGGGGATACTGGAACAATACACCATGCTTGGGCGGCTTGCCCCCAGTTCTTAAGGCCCTGAACAAGGCTTTCTCAGCTCCTAGAACCTGGATGGTGCTTGCAGGGAGTTTCGCAAGTCTTTCGAGCCCGCCTGCTAAGCTCATTAACCTAGCGCCTAGCTTCGGCCCTACGATAGCGGTGATGTTCGGAGCCACCTCTTTCATCACAACCTCGATGTAGCCGTCTAAAGTGTCTCTTAACTTGTATAGCTCGAGAACAATGTTTGCGAGAATCTTTATGTAGTTGAGGTCGAAATCGCTTAAATCTGCCCCTATACTCGACTTTGCCGCTTCGCTCAGCTTCTGGGCTTTCTCCGCGGAGTAGCCTAGTTTCCGCAGGTTCTCCACTGTGAAATTGCCCCTATCACCTAGCTCGAACACGAGTTTCGCGTATTCGGGGTGTTCCTTTACAAGCTCGTCTAGTTCTGGAAAGTGGATGCTGTACCATTCCCTGAGTCTCGCGATGTAGAGATTGATCGTCTTATCAATATCGTCTATCGCTCTAATGGCCTGGACAGCCAGCAAGTCTCTCTTCTGCGCCTCCCTTCTAAGCTTCCTCCTAGTGTATTCCATCATTATTTCATGGTATCTCTGATAATACTCTTCAACAGTCTTGTACAATCCTGTCTCTACTGCAATGTTTGAAAGCCTCCCACGGGCTTCCAGGAATACTTCATGCGCTGGCAAAACATTAGGCTTTAATTCGTGGTTGGAGACATTTTTAGCAACGGACAAGTGTTCGACCTCGACTTCGAAGAAACCGTTTTCCCTGAGTTTGTCCAATGCCTCAGCTAGCTGAGGGGTTTCTTCCCCGTTTTCGATCTTCAATAAATACTCAACGTGATCATCGATCGAGCTTGGGGCCGGGATGCTAAGTATTAGTCTCCTACTTTCATCGAAAACTAGTATTCCAATAAATGTCTCAACAAGATAGGCTTTCGTCATCGCTTTCACCGGTTCATTGTTAAATATTTCGTAAACAATATTTAAATATCCCTTAACACCGTAGAATCTCAGTAGTTGTGATTAGCTAGGTGTTTGCGATATGCCAACCCATGGCTCGTTAACAAAAGCAGGGAAGGTGAGAAACGCGACCCCTAAGATACCGCCTAAGCAGAAGAAGAACAAACCCCCTAGGCTTAGGAATAGAGTGGAGTATGTTAGGAGGATTTTGAACCCTCCTAAGCAACAGGCTTTTTAAATAATACTATTAGCTTGTCCCCAGAATCAGAGATACACTTAAATTTATGAACAACACACTTATTTTTGTGGGAGGTTAACCTCTATGAGGGGTAAATTACTAGTAATCATTATTATTCTGGCCATCGGTCTGCTAGCGTTCGCCCCTCCCAATGCTGAGTTCATGCCTGAGGAGAGAAGGTTCCCCTATGTTACATTTCCAATTCTACCGCCGTTATTGGCAATCGTGCTTGCGATATATACACAGCAAGTGTTGCCAGCTCTTTTCGCAGGCATATGGGTGGCAGCGTTAATGGTGTATGGGTACAATCCGTTGTCAGCGACGATAGAGACCTGGAAGTGGATTGTCTCCAGCGTAACGGATTCATGGAATGCGACCATCCTGGTTTTCGATTTTCTAATAGGAGCGATGGTGGCGCTACTGTATGCTTCGGGTTCAATGTACTCGGTAGCAGAGGTGATCGGTAAGCGTGTAAAATCCGCTAGGGCAGCTTCAATAATGACCTCTATACTAGGGATCATCGTGTTTTTCGATGACTACTCGAACACTATAGTGGTAGGCAACTCTATGAGGCCCTTAACCGATAAGCATAGAGTTAGCAGGGAGTTGTTGAGCTATATCGTTGACTCGACTGCCGCGCCTGTAGCCGGGTTAATGATTGTTTCAACTTGGATAGGTTATGAGATTCTACAAATTAATGGAGCACTTGACGTGTTGAAGGAACAATTTGACCAAGGACTCATTCCAGCGGCTCCCGATATATCCGCGTATGGGTTATGGCTAACTGCTGTTCCATTCCACTTCTACTCAATCCTAGCATTAATCCTTGTTTTCCTGGTAGCGGCAACTAGAAGGCATTTTGGACCAATGCTTAAAGCAGAGCATAGGGCTTTAACGGAGGGTAAGGTTTTACGAGACGGTGGCCAGCCCTTGATGCCCACGGAGAGCGTGCTCGGCGAGGCCCCGAGAGAGAAGAGGGCTTCTTATTGGATTTTCCTAGCATCAGTATTAGGGCTTATCGTTGTAACGCTGGTTGGCATGTGGTACACGGGTGCGATAGCAATCATTGAGGATGAAGGATTAGAAGCGGCTTGGTGGGAGATAGACTTTACAAGTGCTTTGATGAATGCTGATGCCGCAACAGCTCTTCTATGGGGAAGTTTCATTGGATTCTTAATAGCTTTCGCAGGAGCGTTGTATTCAAGGGTTCTCGCTTTCAGGAAAGCGATGGAGTATACTTTGAAAGGAATGTATCTCATGGTTTACGCTAACGCGATTCTAGTGCTAGCATGGACCATCAAAACTGCGACCCAGAGCCTTGGCACGGCTGATTACGTTGTCGCCCAGGCTGTAAGTGCTAATGTTCCAGCACTCCTTGTCCCATTGATAATATTCCTGATCTCAATGTTCATCTCATACACCACTGGAACTAGCTGGGGCACTTTTGCCCTTATGATGCCAATAGCAATACCGCTAGCATGGAGAATAGCGCTTATGCAGTATGATGATATTAACATAGCTTACATGCTTGCGGCCGCATCCATTGGAGCCGTTTTCGGAGGGGGCATTTATGGTGATCACGTGTCGCCAATAAGCGATACGACTATAATGTCGTCAATGTTTAGTGGAAGCGACCATATCGATCACGTAACTACTCAAATGCCCTATGGAACCCTTGCCGCCGGGGTATCAATAATCCTTTACCTGCTGTTCGCGGCTGGATTAACAACTCCGCTGATACTGCTACCGGTTGGAGTTTTACTGTTAGTTCTCGGGCATAGGGTTCTGAACAAATACTACTCGAGAAAAACTGGTCTTCCCGAGGTTCTCCCTGACTTTCAGGGATAATCTTTTTTAAAAACCCATATTCTCCATAATCTCCCATGTGAGTTTTCATGGAGATTTACCACGGTTATACAGGATTCATAGCTTTCAAACTTAAGGAGGCCAACGCGGAACCAGGGGATGTGATCAGGGTTGAGAATCCAAACGGAGAGTCTTTCACGGGCGTGCTAATGCCGAGACAACTCCTGTATTCCGATAAGCCTGTAATAGTGTTGAAGCTCTCCAATGGTTACAATATCGGCGTGAAGATAGACCCGAACACTAGAGTTCTTTTAGTATCAAAGAAAAGAGAGCCTTCTAGAACCATTGGTTCACAGCCCCTTCTTAAGAAACCATTCGTATCAATTCTCGCTACAGGCGGCACCATTGCCTCCAAGGTGGATTATGTAACGGGAGCTGTGACCCCGCTCATTGACCCCCAGGAGCTCTTGGAATGGGCGCCAGAGCTTGGCGATGTAGGCTTCCTAAATGTGCGCGAGGTTATGAAGAAGTTCAGCGAGGACATAAAGCCTTCAGATTGGGAGAAACTATCTCTTGAAGTATATAGGGAGATAACCAGCGGGGCTGAAGGAGTAGTAGTTGCGCATGGAACAGACATGATGAGCTATTCGGCAGCGGCTCTAGCCTTCTCAATAATTGGAAAACCGGTCCCCATAGTCTTCGTGGGTTCTCAGAGAAGTAGTGACAGACCTAGTAGCGACTCATTCTTCAACCTGTACTCAGCTGTTTTAACGGCTTTCAAGGCGAGTTTTGCAGAGTCAGTAATAGTCATGCATGGAGATTCCTCGGATAGCTACGCGGTAGTGTTGAGGGGTGTGAAAGCGAGAAAAATGCATACTAGTAGGAGGGATGCTTTCCAACCCGTTAACGATAAGCCAATAGCAATAGTATATCCCTATTCCAGGGAGATTAGAATAGTCGGTAAGGTTTTTGAGAAGAGAGATCCTGGCAGGGAAGCATCGCTAAGGAACAAGTTCGACGACAAAGTAGCCATCGTGAAAGCATACCCCGGCCTCCAGGAGGAGATAATAAATTTCCTGGTAGATAAAAAGTTCAGCGGGATCGTCATAGAGGGAAGCGGGCTTGGACACGTACCTAATTCACTGATTGATTCCTTGAAAAGAGCGGTTGAAAATGAAATACCAGTTGTAATAACCAGTCAATGCTTGTTTGGACGCGTAAACCTTAACGTTTACAGCACCGGGAGGAGGCTTCTCGAGGCAGGAGTTATACCGGCTTCAGATATGCTCCCCGAAACTGCCTATGCAAAACTATCATGGATTCTAGGCTCAGTGACAAAGAATCTTTCCGAAGTAAGAGAGTTGATGCTGACCAATTTTGCAGGGGAAATCAACGAGAGGCATATTCTAGAGCTGTTCCCAAGGTGGTCTCATGAGTAAGCTTGACTTTAAAGAGTTAGGGTTAAGGGTCGGCCTCGAAATCCATGTCCAATTAGATACTTCTAGGAAGCTCTTCTGTAAATGCCCTACGAAGCTGGTGGAGGAGCAGTCGAAGTTCAACATAGAGAGGGGCTTAAGACCTGCCAAGAGCGAAACAGGCGAGATCGATCCAGCGGCTATGTTGGAGTGGAGGAGGGAGCGGGTATTCATATACGAGGCTCCGCCGGAATCCTCGTGTCTCGTAGAGATTGATGAGGAACCGCCGCATCAGTTGGACGAGGATTCGTTAACGGTCACCATAGCCATTGCGAAGGCGTTGAATATGAGAGTCGTGGATGAAGTCCACGTGATGAGGAAGATCGTAGTGGACGGGAGCAATGTAAGCGGGTTCCAGAGAACAGCTCTGATAGCGCTAGATGGATTCATCATGGAGGGAGAGAAGAAGATAGGCATTCAAACCCTTTGCCTCGAAGAAGATGCTGCTAGGAAAATTAGTGAAGAAGGGAATAAGGTTTTCTACCGTGTTGACAGGTTAGGAATCCCCCTGGTTGAAATAGCCACGGCTCCCGATATCAATGATCCCGAGGAAGCAATGAGAGTTGCCTTAAAGCTTGGGCAATTAGTGAGGTTAACCGGTTACGCAAAGAGAGGTTTGGGCACTATAAGACAGGATCTTAACGTAAGTATTCGCGATGGCGCTAAGGTTGAGATAAAGGGAGTGCAGCATTTGTATTTAATCCCCAAGGTTGTAGAGCTGGAAGCCCTGCGCCAGCAAAGGCTTTTGGAGATCCGGGATGAATTATTGAAAAGAAACGTGAAACCAGATGATATAAGAGAAGAGATTGTCGAGGTAACGGAGGTTTTCGAAAACACATCCTCAAAGATTATACGGAGATCCATAGCAACCCCTGGTAACGGAGTGTTTGCCGTAGTGTTGAAAAAATTCAAGGGATTGTTGGGCAAGGAGGTGCAACCTGGGAGGAGGTTTGGCACCGAATTAGCTGATTATGCGAGAGTATGGGGCGGTGTCGGGGGAATATTCCACACGGACGAACTGCCAAGCTACGGAATAACTGCTGAGGAAGTAAGAAACCTTTACGAGAAGCTCGGTGCAAATCCCAGTGAGGACGCGATAGTGATCGTTGCTGATCAGCGGGAGAAGTGTGTTAAAGCCTTGAAAGCAGTGGTGGATAGGGCGAGGCAAGCGGTAATCGGGGTTCCGGAGGAGACTAGGAGCGCAAACCCTGATGGAACATCAAAGTATATGAGACCCCGCCCCGGGGCTGCAAGAATGTACCCTGAAACGGACATTCCTCTGGCATATGTCACCCCGGATTTGGTTGAAAAGGCTATGAAAATCGTCCCGGAACCGCCCGATGCTAAATTGAAAAGATTTGTAGAAGAACACAAGTTGAGTGTCGAGTTAGCGACCACGCTTATTAGAGATCTTAGGCTCGACCTGTTTGAGAAACTTACCGCTAAGTACGGGGGGAGTGTGCAACCGTCCATTATTGCCTCAATTTTAGTTAACATTATCCCATCTCTCAGGAAGGAGAATGTTCCCATTGAGAACGTAACAGACGAGTTGATCGAAGAAATAGTAGACATGCTTTCGAGAGGGGAGATCTCTAAGGAAGCAATACCGGATTTGATGAAGCACGCATTGCTCAATCCCGGGAAAAAGCTTAAGGAATTAGTGAAAGAGCTAGGTATTACCAGGCTCGACGTGAATGAATTAGATAGAATTATCGAGGAAGTTGTAGAGAGGCACAGGGAAAAGCTTTTAGCGAGGAAGGAGAAAGCATTCGCTATCGCAATGAGCGAGACCATGAAAATTGTAAGAGGCAGGATTGACGGGGCAATAGTGGCTGAAAACGTTAAAAAGAAGTTGAGGGAAAAACTAAACATTGGAAGCGATGACGAGTACTCCCGACAATGATTGATGATTTGAAGGCATTTGACCGAGCACAATTACAACAGTTTTTAACCTAAGTGTGATGAGTATCCCCGGTGCGAGCGGGCGCGATGAGCTCTTAACGAGCGTGCTGATTTAGTGGATGTTGACCCTTGGCCGCGCCTGAACCTGGCGGTGGTGAAGAGAATGGTAGCCACTGAAGAATCAGTTAGAAAATGGTTGAGGGATTTTTTAAAGGGGAAGCTGGGTGCAGAGGGGTTCACCGAGAAGGATATAAAGGAGCGGGATCTAAAGGGGGCATTACACTGTTTCACGATATTCAGAATTGTGAGGGGGAGTGAGACGATTCTCATAAGGTTAGGGGACGGGTTTTTAAGGGTCTACTATATTGGCAGAGGCGTTGGGCAGGGAAAGAGAGAACTGTTGGAGGATTTGGGTCTTATAATTGAGGAGACTGAGGACTTTTTCACAGCCTATTATAAGAGAATGATCGGAGCCTTAGACATCGACGACTTGGAGCATGCTCTAACCCTATTATTAGAAGGAGTTTCCAATGAGACTTAGCTATCCGAAACTGCACGACCTGTGGAGGATCATAGAGCTATATAATTCAGGTTTGAAGCTCAAAGAAATATCCCAAACCCTAGGCCTGAAACCCTCCTATATTTCATCACTAATTGCAAAAGGGTTTGAGAGCGAGGTCCTCTATAGATATTACAACGTAAATCTTAGTGGTGTGAGGAGGGGTAAACCATTCTTCGTTATGATAGAGATGTTGCAGAAGGTGGATATTTCACAGTGTGTTGATAAAAACGTTAGGACACTATCTCTATATTACTCTTACGGTAGGAAACCGTTGATAATGATGTATCTTCTAGAACCAGCTGTAATCCCTGAGGAGGTCTTAAGAATTAGTAATCAGCTCTGCCACGTCATCTTCTCCGGCCATGTAGAAGACGTTGTGATCCCTGTTGAGAAGCATCTTGAGCATAAAATTGTTTTCAAATCCCCGGATGAAAAAAGCTATTCCACAGTAGAGGATGAAATAGATGAGTTTATCTTGTTTGAAATATTCAACTTCTTCAATCCCCCGGTTCAAAGTAATGTTAAGACTTCAGAGTTCTTGAGGAATATTGTGAAGAAATACATGCTTAAAAGCATACCATTCCACTATTACAAGCACGTTAAAAGTAAACTATATCCTCGACTACTCTACAGGGCTCAGGGAGTGTATTCGTTGGCAAGGATTGCTACTCCGACGCTTTCAACATTGAACAGTCTGATTAACTTGCTGTTTAAGAATGAAGTCTTGACAGGTGTAGACCAGATTCATCTTCTGGGTAAGACCCCTGTGTTAGCGATCCTTCATGGATGGGTCGATCCTTTAAAGCTGAACGATCCACAGGTCTCACACGAGCCTATTGAAGGATCCTCGTACGAAGTCTATCCTTATATTTCACCTCTCTGATATGTTCTCGGGGAAATATTCATGGGCAAGCTAGATGAAGTTTTGAGAAACGTGTTTGATATAGTTTCAGACCCTAGGAAATTAATCGGATTAATGAGGGATGCTTCAGGCAAAATTAAAGCCTCCACTGGAAACTATGTTTTCCATGAACCCGGAGTTATTGAAGTTGAAAAAGGAGTAGACTTGCATATAATAGGCGATCTTCACGGCGATATCCATTCATTGCTCACTATCCTAGAAGGCAAGTTCGAACTAATGGGGAAAGGCAAAGATGTAGTGGTTTTCCTGGGAGACTATGTGGACAGGGGCGACTATCAGATTGAGACACTAGCCATGCTCCTCTATTTGAAAACAACTTTCAATGATCAAATTATTCTCTTAAGAGGAAATCATGAGCCACCCTCCTGGCTTATTCCCCAACCGCACGATTTTCCAAAAGTTTTAGTTGAAAGATACGGGGAGCAGGGGGAGGAGGTGTATAATGAGGCCTTAAACCTGTTCAACACTCTCCCTATCGCGGCTTACCTACCCGGTGAATTACTAATGCTTCATGGCGGGCCACCGCTCAGAGTATTGGAGGCTACCAGTTTCGAGGAAGCGTTCTCGATAAACACGGGAAAAGCTAGTCCTGAAATGCTGGAGGAAATACTGTGGAGTGATCCGGTTGAGCTTAACGTTGAGTTCATCGACTCTCCCAGGGGTGCTGGAGTTTTGTACGGTAAGAGAGTTTCTTCGAAAGCGCTAAGCCTGATGCGCGGGAAATATCTCGTTAGGAGCCATGAAATGGTTAACGGCTATAGAATAGGTCACGACGGGCTCGTGATCACTGTTTTCGACGCGGCCATCCCCTACGGTCTGGACTCGATAGGCCTGGTTGAATACTTGTACGATACTGGTAAAAACCGGTATGAGTTGAATCTTGTCAGAAAATCTCCAAAGATTTAACATTTTTGACAAAAATTTCAACTATCAATCTGTTTTAAATCAGTTTATAAGTAGGTATTCTTCTAATGGATAACAGGTGACACATGTTGAGCAACAATACTGAGGAGACGGTTGTAGACATCGTTGATGAAGCAATCGGAGACATTCTCGAGGAATTGTTGGAGAAATACTATGGTGACAACTTGGAGTCGGAAGAAGATTATGACGAGTTGATTTACAACATAGTCAACTCTATTAAAAAGGAAGTTTTCAGAGGTAAAGCAGATGTTGCTGAGATAAGAGACTTCTTATACAGGCTCAGGGAGAAACCACACATCGCTAAACTAGTACTGAGTTACTTAATTGGTAATTACTTCGAGAAAACGGGAGGCCTGGCAAGGCATGCACGCATACCTGAAGGAGTCTCGATTTAACCCCTCCTAAGGGGTGTTTTTAATTCCCCGTTCCGGGAAGCCTGATTCCAAGGCTTCAAAAGGCAAGACTTCCGAGGTAGCAACGGGCAAGGCTAAGGAGACCTCTGTTAAAAGAAAAACCTCTAAGAGTTTTTCAATAGATGATTTAGTGGAAAAAATGTCCGGTGAGGTTCTGGAATACCTGGGATTGAACGAGTTGAACATATCCAGTGAGTTGAAAAGCGCTATTTCTCGAGAAGTTATTGAAGCAGTTACATCTGGGTATTCGAGTAAACCCGATGTGGAAACAGTTTTGAAAAGAATCAAAAGAAACATTCAATACATATACGAGCTGGTCGTCTACAAGATGCTGGAGAGCTTAGAGGCTTTCGATGAGAAAATCCTCGAGTACGTGGTTTACCGGGGAGGAAGATCTATCATACCGAGCGCTTCCAAGCTCTACAGCCTTGCCCGTGAATATGGTAGGGAAGACCTCATCCTCATCCTCCAGTCAACATGGAATAAGCACGTGTCAGGAGAGTTTCTAGATTGCCCAAGATGCGGGTTTAACAGCGTCTCCAGCGATCTCTCCTGCTCTATCTGCGGTAGTATTGTTAGTGAGCAGTATGTTAGAACGCGGCTAGACTTCGCCAATAAGTTTAAAATATACGTGGAGTCTGCGAGCGTTGCAGAGTTGAGAAATGTTCTAGAACTGGGCTACGTCCTAGTGAACTCCATGGGAGTGTACTCTCCACGTTCCAGGAGCATCGTTCCCGGTAGAGTTTATTACCAAATATATCTTAAACCATCCGACATTTCCTTAATAGTTGAGAATATTAATCAACGAGAAATTAAGATTTAGCCTGCTAGAAGCTTCAACTCGATGGATTAAACTTGGCATTTAACATGGTTTACGGGGTCAGACTCTTATTTTCACACCCTTTGAAGCAAGCGTGGAGCGGATTCCTCGTCTTAAAACCTGAACATTCAAATCAAGGTTTTCGAAAACACCTTTCTGCTCGAAAACCATTGCTCCCTTATAGTAGACCCCTATCAATGGGATGAGGGAGGGTTTTTCACCAGTTATGTCTTCCCTTAAAGCGTTTACTTTGCAGACAAATATGTTAGGGTCAATATGCTTTTCCAACTCTTTTATCGTTTCGCTTAAAATACTGCTTTCTTTACTTCCAGGGTAATAATACTCTATTATCACAAGCTCGTTAGCGGTTAAAGCTCGTTCAAGCTCTTCCCTACTATTGAGCTCGTACATTAAACTCACTTCGTAATTCTTGTTTTAAATCTGCTTTTACCTTTTTAATAGTTTTCAGGTTTTGTTAGTCGATGCGAAAAATTTATATAGAAGCCCTTATGTCTATTAATCTATGGATTCTACAGATTGATTAGGTGAGAAGAAATGGCAATGTATGGAATACCTGTACTCGTGTTGAAGGAAGGCACTAGAAGGACCGTTGGCAGGGAAGCATTGCGCGGAAACATTGCCGCAGCTAGAGCGTTAGCCGAGGTTTTGAGAACTAGTCTGGGTCCGCGCGGTCTCGATAAAATGCTGGTTGACAGTTTCGGAGATGTCACAGTGACGAACGACGGAGCGACAATTGTAAAGGAGATGGAGGTTCAACACCCTGCCGCCAAGCTCCTAGTTGAGGTGGCTAAGGCTCAGGACGCTGAGGTAGGGGATGGAACAACCAGTGCTGTAGTGCTTGCCGGAGCATTCCTTGCGAAGGCTGAAGAGTTGCTTGATCAAAACATTCACCCAAGCATTATTATTGAAGGCTACACTAAGGCTATGAGAGAGTCTCTTAAAATACTGAGCGATATCGCGTACAAGGTCGAGCCTACTGATAGGGAGGCTTTGAAGAAGGTTGTTATGACTACAATTTCCAGCAAGTATATCGGAGGCAACATCATATCTAACAAGCTAGCCGACATGACTATTGAGGCTGCTTTGACAGTGGCAGAGCCCAGAGAGGATGGAACATATGATTTCAGAATCGATGATGTTAAAATAGAGAAGAAGAAGGGAGGAAACGTCATCGACACACAACTGATAAAAGGAATCGTTATCGATAAAGAAGTTGTTCATCCGGGAATGCCGAGAAGGATAGAGGACGCTAAGATAGCCTTGCTTGATGCGGCCTTAGAGGTCGAGAAGCCAGAGATTACGGCCAAAATCAACATAACAAGCCCCGAGCTGATTAAAGCATTTCTCGACGAGGAGGCAAGCCTTCTAAAGGAGATGGTTGAGAAGATAGCTACCACAGGCGCTAACGTTGTGATATGTCAGAAAGGCATTGACGAGGTGGCCCAGCACTTCCTCGCTAAGAAGGGAACAATGGCTGTGAGAAGGGTTAAGAGAAGCGACCTGGAGAAGCTGGAGAGAGCTTCCGGCGGTAAAATAGTCAGCAGTGTTAGGGATTTGAAACCCGAGGACTTAGGCTATGCTAAACTGGTGGAGGAGAGAAGAATCGGTAACGATAAAATGGTGTTTATCGAGGGTTGTAAGAACCCCAAGGCTGTGACAATACTTGTCCGCGGAGCAAACGACATGGTAATGGATGAGATTGAAAGAAGCCTTAAAGACGCCTTGAATGTTTTGAGAAACGTTATGAAGGCTCCGAAAATAGTGCCAGGAGGCGGCGCTGCAGAAATCGAGCTAGCGACGAGGTTAAGAGAGTTTGCCGCGAAAGTTGGAGGAAAGGAGCAGTTAGCAATCGAGGCCTTCGCGTCAGCCATCGAGGAGATTCCATTAATACTTGCCGAATCAAGCGGTAAGGATCCGTTAGAAACCCTAATGAAGCTGCGGCAACTCCACAGCGAAGGCAAAAAGTATGCCGGGATTGATGTTGTGACCGGGGAAATAAGAGAGAACATGATCGAGCACAACATAATAGAGCCCTTACTGGTTAAAGAATCCATGGTGAAAACGGCCGCAGAGGCTGCTATAACGATATTAAAGATTGACGATATAATTGCTGCAAGCCCCGTGAAGAAGGAGAAAGAGGAGAAAGGTAAGAAAGAAGGCGGTGAAACGCCCTCGCCAGGGAGCTTCGAGTAATAATTTCGTAAACTTCTTTTTCAATTAAAAGTGCTTTAATTTATAAGTCCATTACACCATTTTTCAATAATGCTCTGCTTTAAAATAGGTGTTTAGCGAAATGAGTGTGGATGTTAGGAGAATATATTCGGAAGTCTCTGCTTCCAGGCTTACAAGGTTTGAATTAGCGAGAATTATAGGTGCTCGGGCTCTCCAACTATCCCTCGGGGCTCCCACCCTTATGCATGTGACCAGTCTCCCGATCAAAGACCCTGTTGCGGTAGCGATATACGAGCTGTTAAAAACAAGTTTACCAATGTCTATTCGTAGGAGGATTGAAGATGGAAAATACGAGCTCATCCCTGTTGGTAAGCTCATCACCACAGATATTAGAAAGTATCTATCAACAATTCTCGAAACATGGAATATTAGTAGTAGGGTATAGCGAGTATCAGAGTAATTATGGGAGAGTATTCGATTTCTATGTTGAGAAACCTATCGATAAGGGAGATTTCTCAAAAATCTACAGGTTCTTTATTGAGAACTACCGCTACATGGTTCTTCAAATAAGGGGTGAAAGACCTGTTCTAAGATTCCTTCCCATCCCTGAAAAAACAATCCCGTTCAAGCGACTACTCACGATTACCACGTTTTTCACGGTGGGATTAACCGGTTACGGGTTGGCGAGCGGCTTCGCTGAAATAGCGTCAAAGCTTGGATTACCCACTGGGTTAAACCCGTTCGCAACAGCTACGCTGTATACTCTCCTGTTTCTGCTCGCTTTAGGTGTTCATGAGCTTGGGCACGTATTCTCAAGTAGGAGGCAGAGTGTTTTGATAGAGGGACCTATATTTATTCCAGCGCCTCCTATTCAGTTAGGTTTTATTGGAACGTTCGGGGCCGTGATCATGATGAAGACTCTCCCACCTTCCCGAAAAGACCTCGCTAGGCTGGGTATTTCAGGCCCATTGTCAGGAGTGCTAGCCGGGTTATTAGTAGGGATTATAGGAGTTTTCAGCTCACTGGCAATTCCCTATGATAAGGCCGTTGAGCTTGCGGAAGCCGGGGATATAGGGTCGATGCCTCTTACCACGATAGGGTTGGAGCTACTTTTAATGTTGAGGCCCTTGAACGGGGAGGTGTTGCTAATACACCCATTGCTATTCATAACGTACATAGTATTTATTGTGACATTTCTGAACTTGCTACCAATAGGACAGCTTGACGGAGGGCATGTTTTGCGAAGCCTAATGTCTCCCAGGGCTCATGAAAAACTCGGGAAAATGATTATTGCATTGCTCGCGGTGGTCGGCCTGTCCCTACTGTTACTGAATTATGTCGCTGGCTACTACTACTTCATGCTTTCTCTCGTAGTCTTTATCCTAAGAGGCTTTGTCGCGAAAGGACAGCATCCTGGCAGTGCTAACCAGTATGATGAGGACAAGCCATGGCATTATTTAATTCCCTACTTAGTTTTACTAGTAGTGGTTACGCCGATACCAATAGGGTGAGATTTACTGGAGAACAGCGTTTTACACGGGGTTTGTGATTGTTCAAGGCAAGCGTGGACAACACCTACGGCACGATCGGTCGCGGTTCGGGAGTTACCAGTATTTGGGATTTGAAGGGTAAAATACTTGTAATTGCTGAGAAACCCAAGGCCGCGAGGAAAATAGCTGAAGCGCTGAGCCAGAGATATTCTGTGAGGAATATCAACGATGTAACATACTTTGAAATACGGGATGGCCTCCGCCAAATAATTGTTGCAAGCTCGGTAGGGCACTTGTATGGGTTGACAACTCAGGAAGAGGGCTACCCTGTATACACCTATCGATGGGTTCCACTATACGTGATTGAGAAGAAAAAGGCACACTCGTACAATTATCTAGAAGCCTTAAGGAAACTGTGCACTACGAGCAACTATTTCGTAAACGCGTGCGATTACGATATTGAGGGTAGCGTAATAGGGTACTTGATAATTAAATTCAATGGAGACCCTGGAAGGGCTTACAGGGCAAAGTTCTCGAGCCTAACCCTCCCGGAGTTGCGGGGCGCGTTCAGGAGACTAACCCAGCTCGACTATGAAATGATCGAGGCAGGGCTCTGCAGGCATGAATTAGATTGGTTGTGGGGTATAAACGTAAGCAGGGCTATAATGAGAAGTGTGGAAAGCTTTTCAAAGAAGAAAATCATTCTGAGTGCTGGGAGAGTTCAAACCCCTACTCTAAAATATGTATCCGATATTGAGAAGGAACGAAACCTGTTCATCCCTATCCCAGTCTACAGTGTAGTTCCAACCATTGTTAAGGATAACGTGAAAATAACATTAGAACTAGTCAACAGCCCGATCAGGACGAAGAAAGACGCGTACGCTCTCGCCGAGAGGATTAGGAGAGAGGGCTTCTTGAAGGTGGAATCTTATGTAGAACATACATTTTCAGTATCCCCGCCCCCTCCATTCAATCTTGGCGATCTCCAGGAAGAGGCTGCGAGGATCTACGGGTACAGTCCATCTAAGACTCAGTCAATTGCCGAGCAACTCTATCTCGACGCTCTTATAAGCTATCCTAGAACGAACAGTCAAAAGCTGCCGAGCGGGCTTGATTTCAAGAGCCTATTTAACAATATCTCTCAGATTTCAAACTATAGTGCTCTGGTCTCGGATCTTTTGAAAGAGACTAAGGGTTATTTGAAACCTGTCGAAGGCGACAAGGAGGATCCAGCGCACCCAGCAATATATCCAACAGGGGTTAGACCCGTTAAGCTAAGTAGCGAGCAATGGGCTGTTTACGATTTAATAGTTAGAAGGTTTCTAGCCGCTTTCGCGGGTAACGCAGTAATTCACCGCTCAACAGCAAAATTCGCTCTCCCAGGCGAGAATATCGTCTTTCAAGCAACAGGGCAGGGTATTGAAGATTTAGGCTGGTACAAATACTACCCATTCCACAAGCCGAGTGTTAAAGTACTGCCGAGGTTTAGGAATGGGGAAAGAGTAGAGGTCGTCGAGGTTAGCGTTGAAACAGCTTATACTAGGCCGCCGCAGAGGATCAGTAAGATTGGAATGTTGAAATGGATGGAAAGCGTTGAAATAGGAACGGAAGCTACGAGGGCAACGATTATAGAGAAGCTTTTTGAGAGAAAATACTTGGTTAACACTTCAAGAGGTGTTGCTGTCACAGACCTAGGGTTAGGGATCGTTGAAACACTTGAAATATTCTTCCCCGAGCTGGTTAAAGTTGAGTTAACTAGGCATTTTGAAAAATTGATGAACGATATTAAGAAAGGAGTTGTGAAGAGAGAGCAAGTAATAACTGAGGCCAGAAACACCCTGGACATGTTGATTAAAAAATTCGATGAGAAGAAAGAAACAGTGGGACAAATACTTTCTTCGAGACTCGGGATATATACACCGCCAAATAAATGCGCGATCTGCAATAGAGAGGAGTTTTCCAACGGTCTTTGCACTTATCACTACAAGGCTAATGAACAGATTGACGAGGTGTACGAGGAGTGGAAGGAAAGGGAGGGTGTCTCGTTTAATGAATACCTGGAGAGAATCAAGAAGCTCAAGTCTACGGGTAAGTGGGTCGTAGAAGTTATCGAGCATTTTTACGGTGGAAGATAATGTCAGAGGCTTCGAGGATATAGTGCCAGGAACTCCCATCCATTTTCCCAAAAGTCCTCTCGAGTCGTATCATATATTGAAAACACTCCAATCAGCAAATAATGCGCACCCTTCTCCCCAAGGCATTGCTTATTGAGAGGGATTAGGTAATAGAGGAGCGGATTTCTTGAAACCAAAGCGAAATATAGCCTAGATACGGTATCTTAACAATGAAGTTGTCCACGCTTAAAACTTTCCCAACCACCCTATCATAACTAACTCCCAACGGGCGATTATTAACTACATCGAAATATATGATGTCAGGCCCGGGGTTGTTATCGCCTCGTGTAACATAGTAGTGCTTACCGTCCACGATTCTTACTTCCACAACCCTGTGAATGATCAGCTTGTTCGTGTAAGTCTTGTAAACAATCACGTCCCCTATTCTTATCTCAGAGGGGTTTGGCTTGTAGGTGAAAACTATATCTCCTTCTCTCAGAACGGGTAGCATACTCTCTCCTTTAACAACAGCCATTGGAGCTTGAGAGCCCGTGAGGCTTGAAAGTATTGCTGGGTTTAAAACGATAACTATGATTAGGATCGAGAGGGCGACTTCAACCATCCATGTATACTGCTTTATCTTCGACTTATCAATCCTTATCTCTGAGAATATCAGACATGTCGAGAACAATTTCCTTTACCTCTCTCTCCTCGCTCTCGTCTTCTAAAATCTTCTTACTACCGTCGCCTTCAATCTCAACCGATTTCCCGCCAACTTTGATCTTGCTAATGGTGGTTTTCCACCTATATCCGCAGTTCCCACATCTTACCACACCCATCATAGTGACCGTGATTCTTCCCTGTGCATCCGGAATTGGAGCTACTAATTGCCATGATTTAACGACTTCAATGTTGTTCGAACCGCATCTCGTGCACTTGAGGCTTGTCTCCTTCTTGGAACTATTCAACATTAGTCACCCAGTACTTGGTATCAAATATATGGTGTAAAAAATTAAATATGGCAGAGGCGTTAAAATGGCTTTCGAAAGAGTTTTCCCTGATTTGATGAAATAGAGATATAGTGCTAACCCAAGTATCGTGGATAAAACTGCTGTTTCCCTTATGAATTCTTCCTGATGCTTGTGAAGCCCGATGAAAAATATGGAGGAAGCGTAAAGACTGTGTATGATGAACGTGTAGACAACTGGGTTTTTGATTTTATTGAAAAACAACATAGTTATTAAAACCCACAATAGGTATGGAGCATAGACATATGCGGTTAAACCTATAATCCGGTTCATTCATCCATCCCTTTGGTGGTCGAGTTTGTACATTATGTCATACATATATGATGAGTCATTCGCTATAAAAGACGTAAAGGCTAGAATGGTTCTCGACTCCAGAGGTAATCCAACCGTACAGGTTAAGACTGTGACAGAAGGGTTGGGGTTAGGAATCGCCAGCGCACCTAGCGGCGCGTCGACAGGAGCTCATGAAGCGGTGGAGATACGTGATGGGGGGAAAGAGTTTAAAGGCAAGGGGGTTTCAAGAGCCGTTGAAAATGTTAACAAGGTGATTGCCCCAGCATTAATAGGATTGGATTCACGCAGGCAACAATTAGTCGATAGGAAAATGATTGAGATAGATGGAACGCCCAATAAGAGCAGGCTCGGCGGTAACGCGATAGTGGCGACCAGCCTGTCCGTTGCTAAAGCAGCTGCGTCTACGATGGGGTTGCCATTCTACGCCTACCTAGGAGGGTATGTTGCCGACACGTTGCCAGTACCTATGTTAAACATTATAAATGGAGGCGTCCATGCTGGCAATAAATTAGATTTCCAAGAGTTCATGATTGTCCCAGCGGGATTCAGCTCTTTCAAAGAAGCTATTAAAGCCGCTGTCGAAGTATATGCTGATTTAAAGAAAGTTTTGAAGGAGAAATACGGCCCACAAGCCATCAACGTTGGGGACGAAGGAGGGTACGCCCCGCCAATAGAAAAAGTAAGAGATGCTCTCGATATCTTAATCCAGGCGATTAAAGCAGCCGGATACGACCCTTGGAATCAGGTTGTTATAGCACTAGATGTCGCGAGCACCCAGTTCTATAGGGAGGATAAGGGAGTGTATGTTTTAGAAGGAACTGAGTACACCAGGGAGCAATTAATAGACTTCTATGAAAAACTAGTGAGTGAATACCCAATAGTCAGCATTGAAGACCCCTTACAAGAGGAAGACTTCGAAGGGTTTGCCGAGATTACGAGAAGGCTGAGGAGCAAAGTACTCATTGTCGGCGATGACCTATTCACCACGAATCCGGCAAGGTTGAAGAAAGGCATAGATTTGAAGGCTGGCAACGCCATCCTGGTCAAGGTGAACCAGGTCGGAACCTTGTCGGAAACCCTTGAAGTCGTAAAAATGGCTTTCACCAATGGATATAGGGCCGTGATTAGTCATAGGAGCGGTGAAACAGAAGATACATCAATAGCTGATATCTCGGTAGGAGTGGGCGCAGGGCTTATCAAGACCGGGGCTCCTGCTAGAGGGGAGAGAACAGCTAAATACAACCGCCTACTTGAGATAGAAGAGGAGCTGGATAATCCCCGGTATCCTGGATTCAGTGCTTTATTGAGGAAGCCGTGAGAACCGTCTTTTTAAAAACATTTTTGAAATGTTTCTAAGGAATTAGCAGGCCAACTATCATTAAGCTTATAGCCACTATCAAGGTAAACTTTAGAAACTGGCTCGGCGTCATGTTTGGAAGCATTTTAACAGCTCTCACCAGCAATGTAACCACGAACCCCATGAATATTGTAAATACTATTATGAACCCTATCAAGAATAATACTCCGCCAACCCCTGTTATTTTGTCGACAACCCCTCCGAGCGCATTAAACACCCTATATGCGTCTTCGAGCCCCATTTTTGGTCCCTGAACACTGATCCTCTTAGAAAAGGATTTAAAACCTCGGGCAGGTGCAAGATCATCAGGGATATGGTGACAATTACTTATTAAACCTTGTTGACTTAAAATGTAGTGATGATGATGGTTAAAAGCGTGGTAGCCGTTGGGCAATGCCAGCTACCAGGCTTCTGAAGATATTCCATCGTTTAAGTGCCATGAAAGCTGTAAAATCTGTAAAAGTCAATATGAAAGAGTAAATTTTTCTACCGAGTAAAAAGAGATTCCCTCTTCAAATTTTTCCCAGTTTCAAAATAGCTTAACATTGATATAACAGATACTTAAGTGCCTCACAGGCTGAGTTATTGAGCCTGTGAGCGTGTTTTCTCAATTGGGCTGAGGATTTTTAAAGTATTCTCTAGGTATTACCTCAACGGTGGATCAAATGATGGGTGTGAAGGTTGAAAACATAGATGAGTTTCTCGGTAAACCAGTTAACGACCCCTACGGGCGGAGAATAGGTTACTTGATAAGTTTCTACAGCGATTCCGATGGCAATGTTACTTCGCTAGAAGTTAGCATTGGCGATTTCGAGTTCAAACAGTTCCCAATAGACAGGTTCAGGTTTGAAAACGGCAGTATCATCCTATTGTCGGAATGGGAGTATAATGCTGTTTCAACGGAGAACAGGCTGGAGAGGTTGAAAAAGAGAATTGCAGCCTTGGAGCAGTTGAAAACAAACAACGAGGTTCCAAAACATGCCTATGAAGAATATAAGAAGAAGCTAGACGAGATGTTGATTAAGATTAAGGAAGATGCTAAGGCCGTGAAGGACATGTTGAGGAAGAGGCTATACGAGATTGAGGACATCGTTGTCGAGCTGGAGAAATGCATGACTAATTTAAAGGTAAGCTACATGGGTGGTGAAATACCGGAGAAATCATACAAGATGGCCATCGACCTCGTGAGGAAGAACATGGATGTGGTATTGCTGGAGAAAGAGAGTGTGAAGAGGCATTTGGAGAGGATTGAAGCCCTTGAGACCCGGCCGGAGGACGTTATAGTGAAGAAAGGAGAAGGCGGTATTACCCAAGAGTCCAAGCAGCCCATGCAGGTTGTCGTTTTAGAAGGCTAGTAATACCCCGTTAATATTCATCCTTGTATTTAAAAACGTTTTTCACGGGCATCTTCTTACAGGCTTGCACGGGGTACTTGAAACATGTCTGCCTCCATGAGTTACTCAAGGGCTGATTGGTTTGGAAAACTTACTGGTTTACTCAGAGCTAGGGATCCTATGAAGAAGAGCATTCTCGAATCTGTTGCAACACTTGACAGGATGATAAGAACAATAGAGTCTTCGAAGAAGAGTCTAGACTCGGTTCTAGAGGAACATCAGAAAAGAGTTAAATTATTGAACACCGAGGGAGATAAGGAGTTTCAAGACATCATTAACGAGGAAATCAGCAATATTGTCGGATATAAGACGCTGTTCGAGAAAGCAATACTGGACCTTGCGAGAGTCAGATACAGGCTTGAAACCCTCGCGTACGTTGAGGAGCCAATGAAAGAGCTTCCAGCAGTTATGGAGGAGTTACAGAGGATAGAGCCTGAAGTGGCGAAGATAGCTCCAGATCTACTTAACCAGTTGAGAAGCTTGAGGAAGAAGGTAGAGGATATAATTATAGAAACAGCGGCCGAGCCTTCGCCGAGCATAACGGGGAAAGCGGTTGCAAACACTGCCAAGGTTGCTCTGCGACCCCGTGTTGAAAAGCAAGAGTCAACATTGCTCCCGCCGCCCCCGCCCACTGAGGTAAAGGTTCCAGAGGGTAATATTGAGGTGAAAGAGCAGCCTCAGGCTATAGTGGTTGAGAAGCCCGAGCCCGTCGAGGTACCCCTCCACGTGGTGGAGCAGTGGCTTCTCGACGAACTCAGGTCGAAGGGGGGAATACTCGACGTGTCAAACTTCACTAGCAAGTACAGGGTTAAGAAGGAAGCTGTTTACCTCGCGCTAAGAAGCTTGGAATCTAAGGGAGTTATCAAGCTGAAAAGATTCTGAAAGCCAACGCTTTTTAAACAAAATCTTACCCGGTGATCTTCGTGAGCATGCAGTACTTGGTTGATAAAGGAGTTGAGTACGCGCATAAAGCAGTAGCTGCCGATAAAAGCGGTGACTACGAAACGGCTATTAAATATTATAAAGTCGCTATCGAGTTTTTCAGCAAGTACTTGAAGCTATACCCTGACGCCGCGATGAGTGACTGGTACAGGGAGTTGATCGAAAAGTATAAGGAGCGCATAAATATTCTTTCCAAGGCTATTGACAGAGTGCAAAAAGTTGGAGGGGAAGTTAAATACAGCGAGTCCGATGACATAGAGGTTTTGACCCCGGAGAAGAGGGGTAATAAGAAAAAGTTTCACGACCTGGTCGATCTTGAAGAAGTCAAGAGGGCATTGAGAAGGGCTGTTATTTACCCTGTTAGGACGCCGGAGCTCTATCCCTTAGGCTGGCCTAAGGGCATATTGTTATTTGGTCCCCCTGGCTGTGGAAAAACAGAAATATCTCTCGCGCTAGCGAACGAGATTAACGCGGTTTTAATAAACGTTAGCCCAGCAACCATCATGAGCAAGTGGCTTGGTGACGCCGAGAAAAACGTGAAGAAAGTATTCGATAAGGCACGTGAAATTGCGAGTAACGGCACTCCGGTAATTATCTTCATAGACGAGGTTGACGGATTGCTACAAGTCTATGGAAACGAAATAGGTGGAGAGAGCAGGATGAGAAACCAGTTCCTACAGGAGATGGACGGGTTGAAGGAGAAGGAGAATAACAGGCTCCCCCTATTCATCATTGGGGCAACTAACAAGCCTTGGAACTTGGACATAGGTTTCATCAGAAGGTTTGAGAAAAGAATCTACGTGCCCCCGCCAAACAAGGAGATCAGGAAACAACTGTTCATGCACTATGTTAGCAAGCTGAAAGAAGTATACCCTGTGGAAAACATTGATTATGATAAACTGGCAGAGACAACAGAATACTACACTCCAGCAGATATTTCCAGCATGATAAAGGAGGTGCAGAATAATATAGCCGAGGAGATCAATGAGACCCTTATGAGTAAAAGCGAGAACAAGAGTAAACCAGAGAGAATCATTACAACCGAGGACATTATAAAGGTGATCCAGACTAGAAAACCCAGCATAGACCCCAACTGGCTAGAATCCTACAGGGAATGGATGGAAAGATACGGAGCGCTGTAAACGCTCAACAAGTTCTTAGAACTTAAAATCTTTAAATAACCATACTGAATATGAGCGATGAAGAGAGTCATGCCATAACGATGGATAGATGACTTATATACCCTGGGGTAGCTGAGCTGTTGGCGAACACTTTTCAAGTAAGTTATTTAGCCTTTCACTTCTAGAGTTAAATATGAGGAGCGTTGCATGCTTGGCCGACCTAGAAGAACCCTCTTATTTAACGAGCTTCAAATACACGAATACTATGACGCATACGCGACCCCAACTCCTAAATACATGATTCTATGTTTCCCCGATGTTGGGCTCGTGTCCTCCATAGCTTGCCGCCACATTGTCATGGAGAAAAAGCTGGGATTGGTTGGCGAGATAGATTCTCCAACCCTTCTACCTCCTGTTTCAGTAATTCACGAATCCTCCCCCATAAGCCCTGTTCAACTTTACATGCCGGAGGACAGGAGTTTTCTCATGGTCTTATCAGAGATACCTTTACTACCGAGTAGTGTTTACCCCTTCGTTGACGCGATATCCAATTACGCCGATGAACTAGGCGTTGAATACCTTCTAGCCGTCACTGGGCTCGCAGTTCCGAATAGGCTTGAGCTGGAGAGGCCTCAAGTATTCGTGGCATCGAGCAGGAAAGAAGTCTATGCCTCCGTCAAGAAGGAGAACATTGAAGCCTTGCGTGAAGGATTTATGGTAGGGTTCTACGCTCTTCTATTAAAGGAGGGAAGGAAGAAAGGGTTTTCAACAGTAGTGTTCCTGGTTGAATCCTTCCTTGACATCCCGGATCCAGAGGCTGCCGCTTTTGGAATAGTAGCCTTAAGCAGGTTTGCAGGCATCCGGGTTGACACTACGAAGTTGCTCGAGGAGGCGGAGTTGATCAAGATCGGGACAAGGGACTTAATGATGCAGACAAGGAAGGCGATGATGGATATGCAGAAACAGATGGAGCGTCAAATGCCGTTGATGTACATGTAGGGTGAGCCTCTATGAGCTTCCACGACGTTTTCGACAGGATAAGGAAGAGGATGAGAGATTTGATGGAAGAGTTTGAAGCCGAAATAGAGGAGCTGACCCAGACCTACTCAGGCGTTATTCAACCATTGTATACGGTTACAGAATATCCTGACAGGTACGAAGTAGTCTTAGACCTTCCATACGGAGACCTGAACGCACTATCGGTTAAAATCTCAGACTCTACTTTGAAAATCGAATGCGATCTTGTCGAAGAAATAAAATTCGAGAAGTGGAGTATTCACAGGAACGTTTCGTTTAAAAGATATAAGGGTGAGCTGAAAATACCTTTCGACGCGGATATTTTCGGGGCCGTCATAACTCGAGATCCTAAAAAACATTTCGTCAAGGTTGTATTCCCTAAGAAGAAATAGTTTTCCACTCGCCAAGGAGATTCTTAATGAGGAAGTATCTTATCGGTATAGATGAGGCGGGAAGGGGTCCCTTAGTAGGAGATATGGTTGTGGCCGGAGTCATGGTTGAGGAGAAAGTTTTCGAGGATTTGCTTTCAAGGATTAGCATACGAGATAGTAAAACCATGACTCCCCGAGGCAGGTTTGAGTCATTCTTAGCATTGGAAAATTCGAGCATTTCAGTCTACCTAGACCACCTCCCGCCGAAGGAGATCGATCGCGAGAACTTAAACATGCTTACTGCTAGAAGCATAGTTAGGATTATCCAATTCTTCAACACTCTTCTTTCAAGCTACGATGAAAGACTAGTAGAAATCTATATTGACGAGGTAAAAGGCGTTAAAAAGGTTGTTGAGAAAGAGTGTTCGAAACTGTTTGGGAAACGTTGCAAACTCGTTTTTGAAAGCCAAGCAGACTCTAAATATCCTATCGTATCTCTTGCAAGTATTATTGCAAAAGTATCGCGAGATCTTTCGATTAGCTCAAATACTAGCGTACACGGAGACTTCGGCTCAGGATACCCTTCTGACCCTAGGGCTGTCCTGTGGCTTGAAAGAGTCTATAACTCCCTCGAGCACCCGCCTCCTATTGTCAGAAAATCATGGTCAATACTAAAGTATAAAGCACCTGGTTGGTTTATTTTGAAGCAGAGAAAGCACAAGTCTCTATGGGACTTTATAAGGCCCAAAGGGTTTAAAAATGCCGACAAACCTCCCGGCCGAGGCGAAGGCTAAATGGATTAAGGTGATGGAGGCTAAGACGCCAGAGGAGAAGATAGCAGCTATAGAGGAGTTTTTGTCAAGCGTTCCGAAGCATAAGGGAACGGAGAATTTAAGGCATTGGGCAAGCCGCAGGCTTGCGGAGCTCCGCGAAGAGTTAGAGCAGAAGAAGAGGAGGAAAACGGGTGGAGGAGCAACCTTCTTCGTAGAGAAAGAGGGCTCTGCTCAAATTTGCGTTATAGGGTTGCCCAACGCTGGGAAAAGCCTTCTGGTCAATAAATTGACTGGTGCTAAAACAGTAGTCGCAGACTACGAGTTCTCTACCACGTCTCCAGTACCAGGTATGCTAAGATATGAGGATGTTTTGCTTCAACTAGTTGACACTCCGCCTTCAAGCCCTGGGAGTAGGGTGTTGTCTAAAATTATTGGCTTAGCTAGGAATGCGGATGCGCTTTTAATCGTTATTGACGCAACCAAGGATGTGTTAGAACAGTTTACCATTATCAAGGAAATATTGGAGGAAGAGGGAATACTTTTAACCAAGCCTAGAGGAAGAGTCGTACTAGAAACATATAGGTCTGGGAAGTCCGGGATCAGGGTTACGTTAATGGGTCGCTTGATTGATGCAACGAGTGAGGATATTAGAAAACTGCTCGAGAGCTATAAGATTTACAATGCGCATGTCAAAATCTATGGTGAAGTCACCCTCGATGATGTTGAGCAAGCTATTTTTGAGAATGTGACATACAAGCCATCCATGTTGTTTATCAATAAAACAGATCTCAGCAAACCCAATGATGCTGTGTTGAACGAGTTGAGGAAAAAGTTCACAGGCCCCGTTTTAACCGGGTCTGCTAAGACAGGAATAGGGCTTGAAAAAATAGGGGCTGAGATCTTTCAATACTTAGAGTTGATAAGAGTTTATACGAAAGCACCTAATGCTCCACCGTCGCAGAAACCACTTGTTCTCCGTAGAGGAGCGACAATCTATGATGTTGCTCTAAGTATCCACAAGGATTTCATAGAGAAGTTTCAATACGCAAGGGTCTGGGGGAAATCTTCTAAATACCCTGGCGAGAGAGTGGGGTTAGACCACGTGGTCGAGGATAAGGACGTTGTTGAAATACATATAAAGGGTTGAAAACTAGCACATAGATATTTTCAAACCAGTAATTGACTTAACGAATCTGGAAAGAGTTTCTAATCTACCCGCTTCGTCGCAAATCAATACTTCGTCAGATTTGGATATTGTGAAGAGTTTCAGAGAATCTTCTTCCGGTGATGAGTAGTTGAATAAGTATAAGCTTCCTTTGAAGTTTTTACCAATTATTTTTCCCTCAACTAACATGTTAAGAGTTTTCTTATCAGTTATTATGACGTCTTTATCTGAGTCCATAAGTAATTGCTTTACTCTTTCAAGCCTGTCTTCACTACTAATCGAAACAATCACTAGCTTAACCACTTATAACCCCTTGGTGAAATATATACCTATAGTGTCTAGTGAAATAAGAAGTTTAAAACGGTTTAAAACGGTGCTCATTGATGAGCATACAGTCACTGGTTGATATGATTGTTTCCAAGGGTTATCAAGTCCAAGGCGTTGGGAACAAGCTCCGGGTTTTACACCATTTACTACCTATTTACTTGGACATTTTTTTCAGCGGGAGTAAGGCTGTAGTAAAGCTTTCATTCGACAATAGCCTACGAGAATTCATAGAGGATCTTGTCTCCTCAGGTAACGAAGACGTGGGTGACTTGATCGAGGACGTTATAGGCGAGTTTAACGAGCTCGCAGCAAGTCTTTACAAATGGTTTAAAGACAACGGGTTTGAAATAAATATTAAACTTAAAGAAGGTGAGATAGACATTTTGGAATTGCTTGAAGACATTCTCGAGATAACGGAGGGATAGGGATTGTTTAAGCACAGCTTGTTCGGGACTGACGGAGTACGAGGGCTGATTACAGAGTTAACCCCTGAGCTCGTAGTTAGGCTTGCAGAAGCCATAGCCACGTATTTTCCCCCGGGGTCTAGGTTATTGGTGGGACGCGATGTAAGGGCTGGAGGAGAGGCTTATGCTCGCATAATCTCGGGGACGCTTCTCTATTTCGGAGTGAAAGTCTACGATGCAGGTCTCACCCCAACGCCAGCGTTACAGTATGCTGTTAAAACACTCGGGTTCGATGGGGGAGTAATGGTCACGGCCAGTCATAATCCGAGAGAGTACAATGGGATCAAGGTAATAGGCCCTGATGGAATAGAGTTGGACAGGGATAGAGAGAAAGAGTTGGAGGAGATTTTCTGGGAGGGACGTTTCAGAAGCATTGATTGGAAAGCTATTTCGCACTCCATTGAACCCTACAGGATTGTTAACCAGGTTTACGTGGACGGGGTTGTTGAAAAAGTCGACAAGGAATTAATCGCCTCTAGGAAACTCAGAATACTGATAGACCCCGCCAACAGCGTTGGCGCTTTAACCACACCGGAGATAGCTAAGAGGCTTGGGGTTGAATACGTGGTTTTGAACGGGAGCTTGGACTCGCGTTTCCCGAGTAGGAACCCTGAGCCTACCCCGGAGAATATTTTTGAAACAGCACAGGTGGTGAAGTCTTTAGGGCTTGATCTCGGAGTCGCCCATGATGGCGACGCGGACAGGTCAATTTTTATAGATAACCTAGGTAGGGTTCAATCAGGCGACAGAACCGCTTCTCTCTTGGCAAAATATCTTAAAACTGAGAGAGGCGAGCATGGAAAAGTATATACTGCGGTGTCCTCCAGCATGGTTATCGAAGACGTTATGAAGGATATTGGCGTTGAAGTCGTCTGGCTGAAGGTGGGAAGCGTTGATATTGCTCACGCTATGAAGAAAGGCGGGGACGCATTGTGCGGATTCGAGGAAAACGGGGGCTTCATGTACCCGCCCCATCAGTATGTGAGAGACGGTGGTATGACGCTGGCCCTGTTTCTTGAGATGCTGGCAATGTTTAAGACAACGCCGTCTGAACTATACGATTCGCTTCCATACTACTATTCAGTAAAAACCAAGTATAAGATGGGAAGGGATAAGGCCCTGCTTGTTGTCGAACGCGTTAAAGAAGAATTCAAGACTGAGAGATTGATAACGATAGACGGTGTTAAGGTGGTGGGAAGGGACTACTGGGTGTTGGTCAGACCCAGTGGTACCGAGCCTCTGTTGAGAGTAATGCTCGAGGCTAGAAGCGAGAGTGATGCCAAGAGTATATTTGAGAGGATTGACAAAATAGTGAAAGAGGCTGGCACAGAATGATGAGATACTGGGGTATGGATTTTATCAGGTGTGTTCACTGTAAGCACCACCCGCTTGAACTCATAGTCCTAGAGAGCGAAATGCAAAACGTAGACACGTCGAACATGGAGTTCCCTCTCTGCAAGACCTACTGTGCTTACTTGAAGAAAGAGGTTAAGCCTGCGGAGCAATACCCTTGTGGCGAATGCCTGAAAACCGGTATTAAAACCGGCGTACTATACTGCCCCAGTTGCAACAGATGGTATCCTGTAAGGGATGGAATAGTTTACTTACTAGCGGATAATAGGAGGAAACCTGAAAATGATAAGAGATTCCTTCAAACATTTAGAGATAAGCTTCCAGGAGTTATCGTGGAGAAAGGACTACCATATAATCTCTCCGAATGATCTGCCAACTTTTTGATTCGTTTTCAAGCCTATTGAATATTTCCGATGTTCCAATTGATGGTTAAGTATAAAGTAGGAGTTAATTATACTTGTTCTGGGGGGTAATATGAGTGATGTATTCGCAGGTTTGGATGCGTGGGTTAAACGCCAGAATGAAGTGAAGAGCCTGTTTGAGAAGGCTGAAATAAACTATCAGGAAGCCGACCGGCTAACATTGATCACGCTATCGAGAACCGCGTTCCAACACATGATGAGAACTATTGAAGCGTTTGACCAATGGCTCAGGGATCCAATGATAACTAATCACATGCCTCGTGAAATGCTTGTAGAATTGTGGGAGAGGTTGAGAAAACTGCTATACGATTTGATAGAACTCGATATCGAGCATACCAGCAAGTTTAGTGAGCATTTGAAAACTCTAGCTTCGGAAGGAAAGATTAACCCGTTGTTTGGTTTCGAGAAAACGGAGAAGGAGACTAGGAGGTCTCCTGTTCAATTAACTATCTGAGCAGAAATTGAAAACTTATCTCCTGCTTTGCCTCTTCAACTTTATATCTACTTCAGCATCGATCGGGACGATTTTTGGCTTAGCTTCTTCTAAAGCCTTGTTCAGCAAGTTTTTCTCCTCTTCACTCAGAGCGTTTAAACGGCTTGCCAGGAACTCCTTCCCAAGCCCTGTTAAAACAATCTTCCTGTTCGGCAAGGACTCTAATAGGCCAACATATTTCAGGCTTAAGATCTCGTTTAGCAGTTCCCTAGAACTGGGCACGCCCCCTATCGTTGTAAAAGCATATTTAAAGTCAACCCCCGACTCCCTCATGTGATACAACAGGTATTGGAGCGCTTTCTCGCTTATACTTCCCACATTGTTTATGATATATAGGAGCTTCAACGCTCTTGGATTCTTCTCAATGTCAGATAGGGTGAACACTTGCTTCGCAATTATTTTGACCTCTTTACTTTTCTCGGTTGCGGGTTGCTGGGCCTGTTCCTTAGGCATCGTGCACACCTCGATAATTATGAAACCACATAATCCGTAATATGGTTTCTCAGCTAATAAACATATTTCGAGAGGATTCGCTTTAACTCTTCAGGCCTAAAGCCGTTCATAACCATTACTGAGGCTTTATAGCTGAGCAATTGTTTTGCGAGACCGGAGTTGGATGGGATATTCTTTAACAACTCCTCCAACTCCCGCTTATCAGCGGGCTCAGTAACCTTTTCAATTACTTGTGAGGTATCTGTGAACAGCTTGTTTAGCTTCTCATGGTATTCCTCGGATTTTAACGAGAACATTATGTATACGTAGGTTACCGCGGACACTAAGATAAGCAAATGTATTACAACACTGCCTAGTGATCCCAATTCCTGAGTCATTATTGAAACGATGATGTTTAATAGTGAAGCACTGATTATTGCGACGTATCCTCCTGTTATTGTGAAATATGTCAGCCCCGCGCCTAGTACTCCGATGATTAGTGTGAGAATGTTTATCTCAACAGGATCCGTTATAGCCCCAAGCAGATAGACGATTATAGAGAGATAAATTGGAAGAGAAAGCTGAAGAGTCTCCCTTCTACGGGAGCTCTTCAAACTACCAACATACGCTTCCAGTGCAGTGTTTGCTTCGCGGAGTAGATAGTAGATTTCTATTTCATTATCCCTGTTCTTCAAATACTCTTTTAACTCGAAGAGCTTAGTCAGAGCAGCGTTAAACGAATAGTATAAGATGTTATTTACTATGGGAATGTATTTACCCGACTCAAGAGCCAAGCTTAAATGTTTCAATCTCTCTATTTCTTTTCTTAGAGAATCCTTGTCTCCCAACCGCTTCAACACTTCCTCGACCTGTTGCTTCAATATCTCGTTCGGGGATTTCATTTACCTTGCACGCCCATCTTGTTAATAGCTAAATGTAAACGCTTTTTTAAACCTCTCTAGTCTAAAATTAGAAGTAGTGTTCGGGAAAGTTTTTCAGCGATGATGAAATCCTCCTGCCGAGGCCTTAGGGGCTGGGGTTGATGAAGAATTCAGCGGCACTGAGTTTAGCGTTAAAAACAGCGTTTCCTAATATCTTATTTTAAATATAGTATCGAGGGATTGGGATGAGCGAGATAAGAGTCGAGCCGTACAGGGTTAGAAGGATCGGTGCGCACAGCCACATTAGAGGACTGGGTCTCGACGAGAATGGAAAAGCCATAATGGTTGCGGACGGGCTTGTGGGACAGGCTGAGGCAAGGCAGGCGGCCGGGATTGTTGTCAAAATGATAAAGGAGGGCCGTATCTCAGGAAGGGGCATACTACTCGTCGGACCCCCTGGGACCGGTAAGACAGCGTTGGCTGTTGCTATTGCTAGAGAACTCGGTGAAGACACCCCATTCGTGATAATGAGCGGGAGCGAGATTTACAGTAGTGAGAAAAGGAAGACTGAGATTTTGATGGAAGCTGTTAGAAAAGCACTAGGTGTTAGATTAACCGAGAGAAGGCTTGTTTACGAGGGCGTTGTGAAAAACATTGTGATTAGAAGGGCTAAACACCCCCTGGTACCATACCTGACTGTTCCGCGTGAAGCGAAGATCACGCTGGCAACCAGGGATGAGGAAGTCACGTTAACCGTCCCCGAGGAGGTCACTCAGCAGATAGTAGAGCTAGGCGTGAGAAAGGGTGATGTTATTTGGATAGATGCTCAAACAGGAAGGGTTCACAGGGAGGGGAGGGTTAGAGAGTTCCAGGACATTAAAACCTATGATGTTGAAACAAGGAGGATTGTCGAAACCCCTTCGGGTCCTGTGAAGAAGGAGAAGGAAATAGTGAATGTTCTCACGCTACACGATTTAGACATGTATGTCGCAGCTCAGAGGTCGCTTGTTTCTATTTTCGGCTTCACACTGGAGAGGGAAGTCCCCTCAGAGGCTAGGAAACAGGTTGATGGAACCGTGAGAAAATGGATTGAGGACAGGAAAGCCGCGATAGTTCCCGGTGTACTATTCATTGATGATGCTCACATGTTGGATATAGAGGCTTTCAGTTTCCTGATGAGGGCGATGGAGAGCGAGTTTGCACCGATCCTTATACTGGCTACCAATAGGGGTGTTGCAAGAATAAGGGGTACAGACATGGAATCTCCTCACGGCATGCCTCTAGACCTGCTTGATAGATTGCTGATTATTCCCACGAGGCCGTATAATGCGGATGAGATAAGGGAGATCATTAAGATAAGGGCGCAGGAGGAAGAGGTTGAGCTGGATTCCAAGGCCCTTGAGAAACTGGTGGAAATAGGCTCGAAGTACAGTTTAAGATACGCTGTTCAGTTAATGGAGCCTGCTAGAATAATTGCTGAACAGAGAGGGGAATCAAAAATCCATGTGGAAGACGTTGAGGAGGCCCGCAAGCTTTTCATCGACATATCCTCAAGTGTTGAGTATCTAAAAGAGTATGAAAAGTTGTTTTTAAAATAACTTTTTGAGGGGTTCTATTGGAGAGTTTAGATGAAATCATTTCCAGGTTGAAGGAATGGTACTCGTGCACACCTAAGCATTTTGAAGGAACGATCCTCGGCTCCATGACCACGTGGCCCCATCCTATTGGAGTTTATGCATACCAGTTGTTTATCCATATTAACGGTAATGATCCAGTGCTGTTTCCAATAGTTCAAGAGCTTGAGGAAGAATTGCTCGCGATAATTGGATCCCTGTATGGTTCACGATATGGGTTGTTTACTAGTGGGGGGACAGAATCTAATATCCTTGCATTATTCGTGGCGCGCAGGGTTTCCAGGGGTAAGAATAACGTAGTGGTGGCTCCCTCAACCGTTCATGCCTCTATTGACAAGGCCTGCCAATTGATGGGTACAAGGCTGGTTAAAATACCCGTGAATCCGTTGAGTCCTGTTGAGCCCGATATCCTTGAAAAATATGTTAGAGAATATAATCCTTTTGCGGTTGTCGTGACCGCTGGAACAACGGAGACGGGAGTTGTCGACCGGGTGAAGGATGTATCGGAGATAGCGTTGAAACACGATGTCTACCTACATGTTGACGCGGCCTTTGGTGGATTGTTAATCCCCTTTCTCCATAAACACGGGGTTATAGATACTGATTTAACGTTTTACCCGGGTGTTTCCAGCATCTCGGTCGACCTGCATAAGAACGGCAGGGCTCCTATTCCATCCAGCTTATTGTTTTTCGGAAGCGAAACCTATGTCGACAAAGCCTGTTTTGAAATGAATTATTTGCCCTCCGGCGTTAACTGTGGATTGCTGGGGACGAGACCCGGGGCATCCCTAGTAGCCTCCTGGGCTGTGGTTAAAGCGATTGGTTTAGAAGGGTATGAGAAGCAGGCGCTTGCGCAACAGGATACTGCTCTTTATCTTTTCAAGGAGCTTGATAATAGAGAATTCATAGAGGTTTTCAAACCAGTGCTACCGATCGTGGCCTGGAGGTCTAAGCTCTACGACTATGAGGTAATGATTAAGAAGCTGTTTAACGAAGGAATATTCCTCTATAAATCCCCATCTCTAAAAGCAGCTAGAGTAGTGGTAATGCCTCATGTAACAAGAGAAAACATTGATGCATTACTAAAAGCCTTAGACAAAATCCACTCCGGGAGTGGTTATGATTGAACATTGGGTTAGTCTATAAAAGCTTGACGGAGAAAGATTTCACTGTTTTAAGAGCTATTGAGGAATATTCTTCAAAATATGAGTATGTTCCGCTAGAATTAATTGAGAAAAGGACCAGGATTATTGAGGAGCATTTAACGCTAATCCTTAATAAGCTGAATAAGCTGAAGTTGGTGAAAAGAGAGACTATCGCAGGGTACAAGAGTTACAGGCTAACCTACCTAGGTTACGATATGCTGGCTCTTAACAGCTTAGTAAGGAAGAATGTTTTAGAAGCTTTGGGAGATAAGATAGGTGTTGGGAAAGAAAGCGAAATATATGTTGGCTTAGCTCCTGGGGGAGTAAGGGTTGCGGTTAAATTCCTCAGGATAGGGCGTACAAGTTTTCGTAGGACTGAAATACTCAGATCATGGGTTCAGGAGCCGCATACATCGTGGTACAGGCAGGCGAGAATAGCGGCCGAGAGGGAGTTTAAAGCGCTGAAAGAGCTTTCCTTGCTGAAAGCGCTTGTCCCAGCCCCCTTCGGTCATGACAGACACGTGGTCGTTACTGAATACGTGGAGGGCGTGGAGCTTTACAGGAGACCTTCGCTTGAGAATCCTGAGGAGGTTTTTTGGAGGACGATTGATACGTTGAGATTAGCGTACCAGGAAGTGGGAATAGTTCACAGCGATTTAAGCGAGTACAACATATTGGTGAGAATAGATGATCAGACTCCTTTCATAATAGATTGGCCCCAGTACGTTTACAAGGAACATCCGTCTTCAATAGAGTTGTTGAGGAGGGATGTGGAGTACCTAGTCAAATTCTTCAATAAAGTCTACCGGGTTAACGTGCAAATTGACGATGCGTTGAAGAAAATATTAGGGAGCTAAAAATCATGAATAACCCGAGTCCACAACCACCGTGATGGTGGATCAGGATTACCACAGTAATGGGAATAGATATTCAAGCCGGTAGCTCGCCTCTCAGCTCTAAAGAGCCCAAGTATTCAGTAGTGATTCTTAAAGACGGTGAATTAGTAGCCTCATACGAGGACCTACCATTGTACAAGCTTTTACGCTTGGTTATTGAACACCATGTTGACGTAATAGCGGTTGACAATGTTTTCGAACTTGCAAACAGTATTGATAAACTCGAAAAACTAATGGAGTTAATACCGCATACGTGTAAAATCGTTCAGGTAACTAAGACAGGTGCAGAATTCATAAGCACAAGGGAATTGTCCAAGGAACTATTCGGGAGCGGAACTGACTTAACACCGTTGAAAACAGCTTACCTTAACGCTCTCGCAGCCTTGAAGGGCTATGGCTCAGAAGTCCAGGTTTTCAGCAATAAGACCAAAATCGTCATCACTAGAGGTAGAAATGTTTCGCAGGGAGGGATGAGCCAGGAAAGGTTTAAGCGCAGTATAAAGGCTGGGATTCTCCAGGCAACCAGGGAGATTAAGAAAATACTGGATGAAAACAATCTCGAATACGACATGATGGTTAAGAAAAGCCGTGGTGGGCTTGAAAAGAGCGTTTTCATAGTATACGCGCCAAGGGAGAGCCTTTATGGCTTGATAAAACCGGTGAGTTATAAGAATGTGAAAATAGTGATAAAGCCGTTTAAATCCTCCCCAGTAGTGGCAAACACGGGGTCTCACAAACCCTTGATAATGGGAATCGACCCGGGGATGACCGTCGGAGTAGCTCTTATTGATTTGGAGGGCCGCCCCGTGTTCGCGAAAAGTTGGAGAACCATAGATAGGTATGAAATCATCTCTGCAGTCTCAAGCTATGGGAAAGTCGTTGTCATAGCAACCGATGTTTCAAACCCGCCGGAGCTAGTTAAGAAGATAGGTTCGCTTTTAGGCGCGATAGTCTACGCTCCTGAACGTGACATAACGGTTGATGAGAAGAATAAAATCATTAGCGAGCTAAGAGAAACGTATGATTTCACCATCGAGGATTCCCACGTTAGGGATGCGTTAGTAGCTGCGTTAAAAGCCTACAGGCACTATCTAAACACGATTCTTGAAGTAAAATCTAAGTTAAGGAATATCGAAGGTGTAGATACTTATTTAGTAATCTCGGAAGTTATTAAAGGGAGATCTCTATCCGAAGTTATCGAGCAAATATACAGAAGCAGGGTTCAAGAGCGTTCTAAGCCTATTGAAGTCAAACATGAACCACCAGTTCAGTTAGAAAGGATTAGCAACACCAGCTTGAAAGAGAGGGTTAAGAGCTTAGAAGCAATGATCCTCAAACTTTCCAACGATCTGAAAGAGAAGGAGATGATGATAAAAGATCTTGAAACCGAACTCCGCCTTCTTAAGTCAAGGAGGAACTATAATGAAGACTATGAGAGAAAAATCTCAACCCTAGAAGTGAACGTGGCAAATCTTGCTAGGAGATTGGAGGAGGCCCGGGCCGTTATTGAAGCCTTGGAAAAAGAGCGTATGTGGCTAAAAGATTTAGTAGTGAAAGTCTCAGAGGGAAGTTACATTCTACTACCCAAGGCTATTGATTTAAACAAAGTCGTCGAGGATAATTCGTTAAAGGAAAAGGTCAGCAAGCACAGAGGGGTTTTCACGTCAGAACTAGGAATTGTCGAGTCGAAGACAGTTGAGTTTTTAAAATCCATAAAGGGGTATGTCGTGACCTCAAAGAATCAGGCTGTAGACTCCAGGGTTTTAAGAATCCCTGTTATAAAAGCTGAGGTAGTAGGTGAATTAGAGGATTATGTGGTGTTAAAAAGAGATGTTGAAAAAATAGCAGGCGAGATTTGGCAGGAGTTAGAATATATCGAGGCACTTGAGGCCAGGTCAAGAATAAGGAAGCTTGTAGAAGAGTATCAAAAATCCAGGGGTATTAAAAAGTAGCAATTCTACTAATACAGTGATACCTTATCATTCAACACAAGCTCAGTTACTTTAACGATATTCTCGAGCTCCTCCTCAGCTATTCTACGAATTTCGTTAAGAACGTGAGACGGTGGTTCAGCCATGTTTATGTCAAGTGGGATCAGCTTTATACTTGCAACTAAGGGCTTATCTATCGGCTTCCCGATTTGGCTGAGGATTTCAACATAGACGTCGCTGAAGACATTGTTAAATTGGTCATAAACCCTTTCAGCTATCCGCCTGGCCACTACATTGTATATCTTCCCCACGTGGTTAACCGGGTTTTTCCCAGCCGTAGCTTCCAGGCTTATTGGGCGCATAGGGGGTATTAACCCGTTTGCCCTGTTTCCTCGCCCTGTTGCGCCGTCGTCGCCGTGTTCTGATGAGGTTCCAGTCACTGTTAAATAGACGCTTCCCTTGTCGGGAAGATCCGCAGTGTTCACGAAAACTTTTGTATCGTAATCGGGCGCAATCTTGGAGGCCAGGTCTAAAATCGCCTCCTTCACATGGTCCTTAGTGTTGATGTATTCTCCCATATCCCTTACTTGGGAGTCTATTATTGCGGCAGCAATCGTTAATGCTATAGTCTTCCCTCTCCTCAATCCCATAACTTTAATGTCTTCGCCTACGGCTGGGTACTTATCTTTAAACTGTCGCGAATTCAGCAATCTTTCGGTTTCGTATACTAGTTTTTCAAGGGTTGTTAAAGGCGCGTAGCCTACTCCAATACTCGTGTCGTTGGCCAGAGGTGTGATTTTTTTACCCGCTTCGAAAACCGTGACTAAGTCAGTGCTCCCCTTCCTAACCATGTAGTCTACTATGACGTGTCTTTCCGGGTCCAGGAACCTGAAATTGTTTCTGATCCAATCCTTCACGGCTTCAACAATTATTTTGCCAAATGGAATTTTTTCGACGCCGTCATCAGTTTTAACCTCGGTGGTCGCCCTACCAGCTACGATGATGTAGATAGGTTCTAACAGTTCCCCGCCTCCAAATCTAGGCGACGATTGCCCTCCAACTAGGAGTGTTTTATCTAGATTGTGATGCAGAATTGTTCCAAAGTGTTTCAAGTAGTATCTCGACAGGGCCTTTGAGGCCACTTCGCTCGCGGAGTCAGCGATATAGTCCGGGTGGCCCAGCCCCTTTCTCTCGACTAATTCAACCTTCATCGCTTTGACGCTCTGCATTTTCAATAACTCCACTTCTATGTTTCTCTCCATACCGTGTCACCCAGCCTGATGCTATTTAGAATCAATAAAAGGTTATAGCACCGCAAATTTTAAATTATTCTTTGCATTCAACCCGTTTATCTCCTCTTCGAATGAGCCTGATAACGGATTTTCCTGGTAAAAAACCAGTTATCTCTGCAGGTGATATGGAAACGGAGAACCCGTGCAGGTCTTTAAGTGTTTTGGTGAAGTAACTGGCTATTTCGTTCGCAACTTCTTGAACGGCCTCATCCCCTGGCTCAAGAATCGCGTATGCTATGGACTTATCCTTCACGATCTCCGGCGGCGATATAAAAATCCTGTAATAGGTTCCATAGATTTCATCGCAGACGACATCCAGCCCCAGACCAAGCCTTAAAGGTGTTTTCAAATAATTCTTTTTCCCGTAAACCATTATAGCTCCTTTCGGAAGATATTCGCCAGAAGGAGGTGAAAGCGAAACGCTTGAACCCATCGTCCAGAATACCTCTATAAACCCCATCCCGGTTCTCCAAGCCTTCGAGTAGCAAGCTGGTATTAAAGCGGCATCCTCAATATCTGATTGGGAGGGTTCTTTACCGTTTGTCAATAGAACTGCCCCGGAGCCTCCATGAATTTCTGCATGGAGGAAGATGTCCTTATCCCGCAAATACTTCTTCACTATTGCTTCGTTTTGAGACGCATCTCGTCCACCTACTACTAGGAAGCCATTCCTTGTGAAGAGCCAGTGGAATTTTTCATACCATGATCTAGGTTTGACTGAGATCATTTTTGAAGCTGACAACTTGTCCAGCTCCATCTTAGTAGCGTCATACTCTTTTTCAATTTCTTTTAAAGAGTTTAAAGCCGTGTCTACTTTTCTCTTTACCTCTCCC
>Ga0209740_1000006_pt1 | contig 60890 bp, 72 predicted proteins | sample ConCONMetagenome_FD_184733 | JGI IMG/M metagenome (GOLD analysis project Ga0209740, IMG submission 184733) | Hot spring microbial streamer communities from Conch Spring, Yellowstone National Park, USA - CON_C (SPAdes) (version 3) | ecosystem: Environmental > Aquatic > Thermal springs > Hot...
TCTAGGTTTGACTGAGATCATTTTTGAAGCTGACAACTTGTCCAGCTCCATCTTAGTAGCGTCATACTCTTTTTCAATTTCTTTTAAAGAGTTTAAAGCCGTGTCTACTTTTCTCTTTACCTCTCCCTTGATTTTTTCCAACTCTATTATTTGTTTTTCAAGAGGTATTCTAATAGACAATGTAATTGTTCTTCCACCCACTGAGAGCTCTGCTTCTCCCTTATCCTTGTGGATATTGATTATTCCCGGGCAATTCTTAACAATGTACTCCCACCCTTGTTCCTCTCTTGTTTTCCTCGCGCAATCTAGAGCGCTTGAAATGTCTGTGAAGTAAATATATATTGAGGAGAGCGTGTTGCTTATCTCATCTAATTGGCGTTGATAGTTAGAGATTATTTCTTTCTGTCTTTGAATCCTCTCGTTTAAGCTATCTAATTTTGCCTTCATCTTGCTTTGCTTCTCCGCTAGCTCCAGGGACAACTCTAATCGGGTGAAGTAGATATCTATTGCTTCATCAATTGATTCTAGCTCCTTTACCTCGAAACCATATTCCTCTTTAAACAATACTGGGTAGTATGCTGTAAATAATTGGGGATTTTCTTCTTGTAGGACGAGATATCCTTTTCCCCTACTTGCTTCATTAGCGAGTTGTTTGTAGCTACTTATTAATGCTTCCACATCGCTTGAGGCCAGGGTTTTAGGGTTGTCGTTTTTCCGTGAAAATAATCCTCCACGGTAGATTATCTCCTCTGCGATATGTCCTGGCAATCCCCAGTTGAACACAAGCGCTCTCACCAGGTCTTTGCCCTGTAGTAGTGACGCCGCGAGCGAATTATCGCTGGGGGATACCCCCTTAGAAGGAGGAGGCATATATGGTAGCCTGGGCTTTATCTCCCTATCTCTATATTCAGCAAGCTTGTTTGCGTAGATAATCTTATAGTCAGGGTCGGTCACAACCCATAGCCCCCTTGGGAGGAGTTCAACAATGTTCCTGGTTTTCTCTCCATGTTTCTCAACCTCGAATTCGATAATTCTCTCCCATCTAGGCATGGTCACTTCGATGATCCTGGAATCCCTTAGCCTGCTTCTAAGGAGTCTTGTGAAATTATCAATAGTTTTCGACGATGGCTCTGTATGTGATAAGTTTATTCTTGCACCGGGTTGTACGATAAGATAGGGTGTTCCCGTATTTTTACATCTCAGCTTCAACATCCACTTACTTTTAGAGAAGTAAGCGTTGTCTACGAAACACTCCAGTAGCTTGTCTTTACTGGCGGATATCCAGGCGTAAACATCCAAGATGTCCATGGATTTTTTAAGCAATATCAAGCACCAGCGTTTATTATAAAAACTTTTCCTCTAATTAATCTCTTGAAGAGGATGAGCCATGGTTTTAAGCGCGGAGGATAAGATTGTTTTGCTCAGACTTGTCTCGGGGATTTCATATGGGTTACTGGTCTACCTGCTCGGATTATTGAGAATTGTTTCACTGAGGAGTTTAAACATGTTTGCGTGGACTGGTGCGGCATTTTTATACGGGGTCACTATTATATTAACACACAGGTTTTACAAACCCTTTAAGGCGTTCAATCTATACCTCAGAGGGTTATTAACCTACTACGCCTCCTGGCTCCTAACAACTTACATGTTGAACGAGCTCATCCCCATTTTGTGAGGGTGTAGCTAAGGATCATTGATTTCTCTCCACACTTCCTCGGGGAGCCTCCTATACTGTAAATAGTACTTCAACCCCGGAGCGATAACCGGTTCGCCATTTTCAAGGGGATATCTGAACGGAAGGTTAACGCTAAAATAAACTGGTTCAAAGTATTCAATAGTGACGCCGTCTACAAACGATAAGCCTTCATCGGTTTTATTGTTCAATAAATGGTTGATATAGTAGACGGTTCCATCAATGCTAAACTGTCCATCACCAATGTTAAACGATTTCACACCTTTCAACTCCTTGGTTATTAATTCGTAGGTTCGACCTTTAGGTGGATGTTCCCCTAGTATCCCCCCAACTATAACGTATTTAGCACTGTTTAAAGTGCTAAAATCGAGTTTAACCGAGCTTCTAGGGTCGAGAATAATGGTTGCCTCCTTCTCCAACACGTTCTCCGAAATCAAGGCCTTGACGCTCTTCTCAAGTACGTTAGCGTACTTTCCTAGCAATTTGTGGTATTTAGTTGGAAGGTTTGTGATGAATAGAAAATCTTTCCCATAGATCTTAGAGCAATGCCTATACTCCAGTAGTAACCACGGACTGATTTCGGGCTCTAAGTGTTCAATCACTATTACTGGTTTGGTGGGCATGAAAAACTCTCCCTTTTTAACGTGGTTTTGCCTGGTAAAATATTTACATGCACTGTTAATATTTAATGAGTTTAGTTAATCAATAAGTGGTAGCAGATGATGGCTTATAGGATTCTAGAGAATCCTGATCTAGAATCGGCTTTGAAGACGATTAAAGAGGGTTTAATGAGAAATCATCTATTAATCATTATTGGCGAGTGTTATATTGACTATGAAGGGAGAAGCGCCTCTAAATTAGGATTGGGAGAGAGGATAGTTATCATAAAACAAGATGGAGCCGTACTCGTACACAGACCCAAGGGGTATTCTCCTGTTAACTGGCAGCCCTCCACAACAACTATTGAAGTATGGCTAAGGAGTGGGGAAGGGCTATCCCTGTTGGCGGCTAGAAACCGTCCTTGCGAATATCTCAGGATACTTTTCACTAAGATTTTTACCATCATTGAAGGCGTTTTCCACGATAGCGCAGAGTTCGTGATGTATCTAAGCGAGTCCGAGATAAGGGATATCATATTTGAAAATCCAGACCTGTTGGAACCGGGGTTTAAAATGTTGGAGAAAGAGAAACGGATAGGGCAGGGCGCTGTAGATATTTACGGATTGGATTCAAATAACAACCATGTCCTAGTAGAGATTAAAAGAGTGATGGGGGATCGTGAGGCAGTTCTTCAACTATACAACTATGTGGAGAATTATAGGAGCGGGGTGGAAAACAATGTCAGGGGGATTTTGCTTGCGCCGTCATTCACGCCTGGAGCGTTGGAGCTTCTCGCGAAACTAAAGCTAGAATTTAAGGAAATAGACTTAAGGAAGCTGAGACTATTAAGCCAATCAAGCAAGAAAAAACCGAACTCAACTCTTTTCGAATACATGAATGAGAAGGGGAGGGATTAGCTTGGAACCCGGCGTGGTCACCAAGTACGACGTGACGTGCGATTCTTACGATGAATTATATGGTGAGGAACAGTTCTTGAAATACGACTTCATCTTCAATAAATCAGGTGTAACGCTTGGCCGTGATATAGCAGACGTAGGATGCGGTACTGGTCTTCTCTACGAGTTCTTGAAGAACACGTTTAAGCAATCACCTCTGAGATACTTGTGCATTGATCCAAGTGAAGGAATGATTCGTAAGGCTGTTTCGAAAAACCCCGGGGATCCCCATATAATTTTCCTCGTATCATACGCTGAAAGCCTCCCCATTACGGATGGATCAGTAGATGATGCAGTCATGGTAACGGTCTGGGATAATCTTGAAAACCCCATTGAAGCCGTTAACGAGCTGAGAAGAGCTGCGAGAAACAGTGTTGTAGTCACTAAGCATTCAAAAACGGCTTCCCCAGCGCCGAAAGCGTTTGACCATCGCTTCGAGTACGTTGGCATGATGATAGATGAGGTTTACGTTCTCCGAAAAAGATATCTTTAAATAGTTCAAATAGAGGTTAAGAGAGTTTAAGAGAAGGTGTTTAATATGGCTGCCAGGCTAACTAAACCGCAGAGCCCGTTTAAAATATTAAAGAGCTCTGAAGGACAAATTGTCCTGGTCAAGATAAAGGGCGGCTACGAGTATGTTGGAAACCTGGATCTAATAGACAACACTATGAATGTGGTTATGAGCAACTGCACTGAATACTCGAAGGATGGGAAACCGGTTGCTAGGTACGGTAAGCTGATAATACGTGGAAGTCATATTCAATACATAAGCGTTAACTACGGGCAGGTCGCGCCTGAGAAAATCTCCTTGTAATGAAAACGGAGAGCTGGGTTTCATGTCAACTTGCTAAAATTAATATTGCTTTAAAGATATAATATTGTATCGTGAGCCTAATGAACCACTCTTCGCGAAAACCCATTTCTCGCAGAATTGATCATTATAGGTGGTTGAGAAGCGACGGGACGCCAAATTTTAGTGATCATATTTATAAAGCCCCTTCAGAGCTTCAACTCGTGTTGAAGCGAGAAGTAAAAGTGATAAGTCCATCGGCAACCATTATGAAAGCCGTTGAAGAAATGTCTCGTAGCTTCCGGTCTCTCGTTGTGACGGCCGGGAATCGTCCACTAGGTATTCTGCATGCTTCAAACATAGTTGATTACTTGGGAGGAGGCTCGTTATTCAACATTGTAGAGAAGAGGTACGGGCTTAACCTTTACAGTGCTCTGGAGAGAGAGGTTGTGGAGACCATAATGACTCGTAGAATAGTTCAAGTCCCGGATACTTCCAAGATAATCGATGTCCTCCAAGCAATGGCTGTAACAGGGTCAGGCGTGGTTCTCGTCGCAAACAAGGAGGGAGGTCTCGAAGGAATCGTCACGGAACATGACATGGTGGTCTATCTATCAGGCGTGGTTTCCACGGGGCTTATTGTAAAAGATGTCATGTCTACTCCGGTTGCCGTGATTAATCGTAAATCTAGTTTGAAAAAAGCAATGGAGGAAATGATTACACAGGGATTTAGGAGATTACCGGTAGTCGATGGAGAGGTTGTTGTTGGAATGCTGACAGCTGTTGACGTAGTGAGATATTTCGGGTCCCATGAAGCCTTTAAGAGGGCAATAACCGGCAATATTCTCGAAGCATTATCCATACCTGCGGAGGAAATCATGAGCGAGAACTTGGTGACTGTGAGAGAGGATGAGGATCTCGCGAAAGCGGCTTACGAAATGTTATCTAGAAATGTGAGCTCGGTGTTGGTTACTGATGAAGAAGGGATTTTGAAAGGAATAGTGACGGAGAGAGATGTTTTATACGCTCTATCAACATCTACTAAGAGGTCGTGATCATGACGATCAAGGATTTCATCTCTCTTGAAATACCTGTCATCGATAAGAATGACTCACTCGCGGAATTTGCGAGGCAATTAGAGAAGACCGGTTTCGATAAGGCACTAGTAGCGGGGTACACGACTAATGGTAGCAAGAGGTTGTGTGGCGTGGTGACTTCGAGAGACATCCTGGTGAAGATTGTCTCGGAGAGATTGAGGAGATCATCTCTCGGAAGGCTAAGGATTTCAGGATTCATGACGGAAAACCCGTATAAAGCCTATTTAAACACGGATATCGTCTCGCTTGTTAAAACCATGAGTTCCAGAGGATATGGCATTATACCAATAGAGGATGAGACGCTACATGGAGCTGTTATTAGAAAATCCCTTCTAAAGCTATTGTTCAACGATCCTACGCCGGTTAGGAGTGTTATGGATAATCATCCACTGAAGGCCCGCACTTCTGACTCACTCCTAGATGTTAGGCAGAAGATTCTAGGTACCGATAAAAGCTTCGTTATCGTGGTTAACGAGTCTGGAGAGCCCCGAGGGTATTTAACGGTTAAGGAGGTTGCTTACGCCTTCGCAACTTTCATAAAAAATGTACCGGAGAGATTTAGAAAGGAGAGGATCAACCAGTTAATCGCCCAGGACTACATGATTAAGAATTGGTTAGAAATCAAAGTGGACTCCTCCATTGGTGAAGCGGCTAAATCAATATATGAATCAAACACTAAGGGAGCAGTAGTAATAGGGGGTAGAGGCTTAGAAGGCGTGGTTACCGAGTCGGAGTTAATAAACTATCTTGCAATAAGCTTACTCTCGGGAAGGCAAATTGGATAACAATGACGTTAAATTCATAGTAGACAACATGCTCGGGTCTCTCTCCCGGTGGCTTAGAATACTAGGTTACGACACTTTGTATCACAAGGATTTTGAGGACTGGAAGATCCTTCAAATAGCAGAGGAGGAGAATAGATACATTGTGACAAGAGATAGAGGGCTTCACCGCCGTGCCTTAAACAAGGGCTTGAAAAGCATATACCTCTGGATGGATGAGCTCGAGGAGCGTTTATCGTTTATAGCCCTAAACACAGGCATTAAGCTAAGTGTTGATTTTAACAATACCAGATGTCCCGAGGACAATACCCCTCTGAGAAAAGTTAGCAGACAAAATGTTAAAGACAGGGTTCCCGAGAAGGTTTACAAACTTCACGAGGACTTCTGGGAATGCCCCAGATGCGGAAAAGTCTACTGGATAGGGCGTCATTGGAGAATGATCGAGAAGGTTCTTGAAACAGCGAGAAGGATATTAGAAGAGAACCGGGTGAATATTAAAAAGGGGATAGTCGATGCTACCGGTTCACCCTAGCGAGATATCTTTCGATGAGGGAGTGTTCCTCGTAAAGCTTGCTAGGAAGGCGATTGAAAAAATAGTTGTTGACGGCGAAACATTAAGGCCGCCCCCTGACGCACCGGAGAAATTCAAAAGACCCGGAATGACGTTTACAACTATTGAGACATACCTAGGGGAAAAACTCACTAGCTTAAGAGGTTGCATTGGCTTTCTAACACCGGTATACAGCTTGGTGGAGTCAACAATATATTCTGCAATCGAAGCGGCAACCGGAGATCCTAGGTTCCCTCCGGTTGCCGCCTGGGAATTAGATAAGATTTTGGTCGAGGTGACAGTCCTATCCACTCCCACACCTATCATAGTTTCTAATAGGAAGCTACTGCCAAGATTAATAACGGTGGGGAAACATGGGCTCGTGGTTGAAAAAGGATTCTACAAAGGAACGTTACTACCCGTTGTCCCGGTTGAGTATTGTTGGGAGAGTGAAGAATTTCTTTCAGAAACATGCGTGAAAGCTGGCTTGAGACCTGACTGCTGGCTTGACGCATCCACAAGGTTATACTACTACGAGGGTAGGGTTTTCAAGGAGAAGACGCCTAAGGGAGACATTTATAAGAGAGACCTGTCTCAAGAATACATGAATGAGTGTCTAAAGAGATAAGTGAATCCGGAAAATAGCGGGTGAGTAACCAGTACATGGTGAGGGTGGGATTATCGTGATCACTGTAAAGGATGTGGTTGAAATAGACTATGAAAAAGCTCTAGCAGTGATTAAGGATTTCGTGAAGAATTATCTCGAAACCACGGGAGCAAGGAGTATTATTATCGGCTTGAGCGGGGGTATTGATTCCTCGACGCTTTTCACCGTGTTAGCCGAGTCGGTGGATAAAGACAGAATTGTTGCTTTGATACTCCCAGATACGAGGGTTACTCCCAAAGAAGACGTGGACGACGCTGTTTCACTGACTGAAAAATATGGTGTACGCCACTATGTCATTGAGATAGATAGAATAATTGATTCTTTCTCAATAATACCAGGCTTCGACATTAACAATAAGCTTGATATTGGTAATCTACGTGCGAGAGTAAGGATGGCTATAATGTACTACTACGCTAATCGTTACAATGGAATTGTTGCGGGCACAGGCGATAGGTCGGAGCTCTTGATCGGATATTACACAAAGTACGGGGACGGAGGAGCTGACATCCTTCCCCTGGGATGCCTGTTTAAGACCCAGGTAAGAATGCTTGGTAGACACCTAGGCTTACCGAAAAGAATAATTGAAAAACCGAGTTCACCTAGGTTATGGAGGGGTCATTTGGCTGAGGAGGAGATAGGTCTGAGTTATGAAGAGATAGATATGATACTATACGGATTATTTGATAAGAAGTTACCGCCAGACAAGGTTGCGGCAGCTACGGGCGTCCCGTTGGCAGCTGTCGAGAAAGTTTTAAAAATGCATATTTCGTCAAGGCACAAGAGAAGGTTTCCACCGATTCCCAGTCTTCCATGGAACGATAACCCTGTTAGGGAACTGGGCTACCCGTAGTTTGTCCCGGGTTCATATAACAATAATTGTTGTCTTCAAGACGTTGCTTGTCAAGACGATGTTTCCTTCCACGACATATATCCAAACCATCTTGATAGGTGCGGCTAAGAGATTTAAGACGTACTGGGCTTTTTCAATACTGAAAGAAGCTTCGAGAGTATGGAATACGTACTTGTTGTTCACTCTTATTTCAAGCTTTTTCTCGCCCCCAATGTAGAGGATCAACGGTTTAGAATATCCGCTTAATTTCTCCACTTCAACGTTTAATTTCTCAATGATTGTTTTACCTTCGAAGTTGACGCTGGCTCCCTCGATGGTTAGAGCACCAGCCTCCTCAACAGTTTTAAAGTTTTCGGGTAAGACTCCTTCGATGATGAGTCTTTGGGGCGATACAAAACCCGTAACCGGACCAGCAGATTTGACAGAGGCCTGGGGGGTCATGAAAACCTTCCCATTTATTTCGATAACACCGGAGTTAACGCTATACTTAACCACCATGATATCACTCTTAACGATATCTTGATATGTATCGGGGATTATATGATTAAAAGTGGTGGGGTTGTTTGCAGTTGCTTGTTGTGAGCGATGTTCACGACAAGGTTTCAAATTTTCAAAAGATTGCTAGTTCCTTAAAAAACGAGATAGACGCAACAATAGTAGCCGGGGATTTAACTTATTTCAAGCCCTTTGAACACGGAGTTAAAGTTTTAAGAACAATGAGAGACTTTACCGGTCGCCCTGTCTACTTTGTCCCAGGGAATTGCGACAGCCCCAGGCTTCTTACTTGGGATGGTGAAAAAGACATTATAAATCTACATCGTAGATTTATCCGGCTAGGAAGCAACTATGTCTACGGGATAGGTGGAGGAAACATATCTCCTTTCAATACTTTGATCGAATGGAGCGAGGACGAGCTTAAATCGATGCTTCCCACTGGGAACAGCCAGGTTTGTGAAAAACTAGTGATGGTTACCCATACTCCTATATTTCAGTTCTTCGATGAGGCCCATGGGTCGAACATAGGTTCAATTTCATTCTACAACTACCTACGAGAACGCGCTCCTCTTGCATGGATTACAGGTCATGTTCACGAGCATAGTGGCGTGTTGAAGTATGGTGGAACAACCATAATACATCCAGGTCCTTTGATGAAAGGATACTATGCTATAGTGGACCTGAGTGATAAAGAGGTTGTGGCAGTGGTGGGGAAGCTGGATTAATCTTAAAACAAGCAAGCTTGCGATGCAGGACAGTTTAAGGCGCTAACTAAACGCTTCTCACCAGGTTTCTTACTTCCTCAGGCAAAGCTTCAATGCTTATCACAACGGCTCTTGCTGGAGGCTTTGACACCACGGTTCCGGTTACAATATATCTTGTTGGATTTGTAACATCAATTTTCTCCTCGGTTTTCTTATGGAACCTGATATTTAACACTCTCACTTTTACGTAAGAACCATCTAGCCTGTCAACGTAAACGTACTTTCCATGTTTCAGCCCCATGTTAAACACCTTACAGCCTGCTTCTACTCCACGTATACATGTAGCCTAATATAAAGCTTAGGGCGAAACCTGCAATGATCCCTGTCAGCTGGGCTAGCCAAAAAACCATACCCAAGAGAATGGGGAGGGTTGTGGCTAAGAGGATTTGGGATGAGAAACTTGCGATGCTCGCTCCATGATACTTTACAAGCCGAGCAATAACGTTTTTGAATCTCCGGTCTATGCTTGCATCCGCGAAAGTCCATCTCTCGTGCAGGATGAAATTGAACAGTACGCTTGATTCAAAGCCCGCAAACGATGAAATAGGGTTCTTAACTAAGTCTGCAACTCCAATACCTGTGAGCTGGTGGAAGATCAACTGTGCTACAGTTAAGTTTACAATGCTTCCTGCGGCACCGACGATGATAAATTTCAAAACTCTTAGGGGTTCGATGAGTGGGAGGGCTACTATTAATGGGAGAAGGCTTCTTATAATCTCACTAGCGTCCTCAGGGTTTAGCGTAGCCTCTAATTTTTCACAACCATGTCCTCCTAGGTCAATATCGTCCTTCCAGCTCGTAATGATCCCAATAGGTATTTTTAACCTAGGCCTCTCAAGCTTTTTAAGGGAGTTCAATAATATTGCCAGCTTGATCCTGAGAGGCAGGCGCGCTATTATTTCAACACAGTTAGGCCCTACTGGGTGCTTTATCCCTGCTAGTTTTCTACAGAGCGGATCAAATCCTTTGCGAACTAAAATCTTGTGCTCGCTTCCCTCGGCGCAGCTAACATAATTCATTATCCTCATCCATAGATGTTGCCGGGATGTCGATAATTATCATATACCACAACAGGATTAAATTCATAAGTGGTGCGAATACCGTGTCTTTAAACAGTGAATGGTTGGAGATTATTTACGAGATACGAAATTGTAAAAAATGCAGGCTGCATGAAAACAGGATTAACACCGTCCCCGGCGAAGGTTCTTTAACTGCAAAAGTTGTATTAATCGGAGAAGCCCCCGGGAGGAAAGAAGACGAAGTGGGTAGCCCCTTTGTTGGCCCTGCTGGAAGGCTTTTAAATACCTTACTTGAAAACTCCGGGCTTAAAAGAGAGGAGGTTTTCATTACAAATATAGTGAAATGTAGACCTTCCGGCAATCGGAAGCCTAGAAGAGGTGAAATATCTCAGTGTCTGGGATACCTGGGCCGTCAATTAAGATTGATAAAACCTAGGGTTTTAATCCTCCTGGGAAATACTGCTACGGAAACGATTTATGGTTTATCAGGGGTTGAATGGCATGGAATGATGAGGGATCATGGGAAAATTTTCGAGATCAATGTATACGGGGTTAAAACCATATCGATTCCAACGTTTCACCCAGCGGCAGCTCTCTATAATCCCAGGCTTAGGACTATTCTTCTGGAAGACTTTACAAAGGTTGTGAAACCTGTTGTAGAGGAGCTGGATAAAACCTTTACTCGGCCTTAACCTTCCCTATTTAAGCTTAGAATTACGAGGGAGAACCCCGCCGTGCATAAGATTACGAGGAATGGTATTAGGGAGTTTGGAACAATGATGGGGTCGAATAAATAGGTCGGGCCGTGTTCAACCGGTTCGCTCAGGGTAAATACTAGGAAACCATATATGTAGGCGTGCAGGGTCATAATCTGGATGATGAGAGACTCCGTTACATAATCCATGCTGGAAGCATCGGTCAAGAATTCGATCATGGTTATTGATGAAGGTATGACGAGACCAAGCTTATTCATTACGTAGATGCTGAGCGATTTCAAGGAGTTGAGGAGAAATTCTTTAATGCCTGGGCCTCCCAGGACTGGGAAGATTTCATTTTTGATTAAAGCTGGATTAGCGTATAATTGTTCAGCCATTTTCTCCAAGGCTTTAAAAGAGTATATAAGGTCAAGGAAGGTGTTCCCCGTGGAAGGTATGGGTTCAAAACCGTACAGGTAAGACATTGCAGTATAGTACGAGATGCTTGTCGATAGAAGCTCCCGCATTCTAGTCAAGTAGGTATTAAGTAATGAAACAGCTATGCAATTACGCCTCTCGTAGGCATTACTAGCGTTAACCCATGCTAAGCTTGTTTCGGCCCGGGCTATCGAGTACGAGTAGTTCCCTATTTTATAAATCAGCTCTATGCTTTCATCAGCGGCTTTGACGGCTTCCTCGGATTCTTCTATTCTCTTCAAAGCATTCACATAAAGGTCAATGATCAAAGGGTTGTAGCACGTTTCGAGCCGGCTCTGCCGCTCGATAAAAAGCCTTGCTTCTCTCACCTTATTCCTAATGGCTGAAATATTGTTCTCAAACTCGGGAAGAGATGTATGGTAGGAGTAATTCAAAAGGCTGGAATATCCATAGTAGTAAGCCTGGAAGGCGATTGACGAGGCGGTATAGTAATGCTTTACCTCAGCATAATTCGTGGAGAGGCTTAATAAGTTCAGCGACTTTTCGAGGAAGGAATCCGTCCACATTGAATTATTCAACGATGCGATGATCTGATTGGTTTTGTTGTAGAAATTCATCCAAACTTCTTTAAAGTATGAGCTTAGAGAAGGAGCATACAGGTATTCATAGTTTAGCTCAGGGAACAAACTTTTTTGGGAAAACTTCTCATAAGCTTGAAACACTGTCAGGACAGGTTGATAAATCTCGTCTGAAATGTTTGATGAAAATGGACCCGTAACAAGTTCTAGCCCATAGGATTTAGCGGCTTCAACCTTCTGGGCAACACCACCCACCCTACCTACGATCCCGCCGGGACCGATTATTCCAGTAGCCGATTTTAACGAATCAAAAGATTCATTCCTCAGTAACGATATAGCGAAAACTGTGAAGAGTAGGGTCGCGCTCGTGCCTTCAACCTGAGCTAATCCTTGTACTGAAATAGTGTAGTCGAGCCGCTTATAGTCTTTACCGGTTAAGAGAGAAGCGTATATTAGGGCTAGTTTAAAAGATAAGAGAGTGTCCTGTGAGAACGCGTTTGAAGGGATTACTGTTATAACTCCTCTTCCAGGCGTTGAAACCGTTATGTAAACGTCAACTATTCGCCCTCTTCTCTCATTGTCGACGGCCAGTAAACTTAGCTTGTAAGTAAAAGGCTCCTTTGAAACATGTTCTCCTACACCCGTTAGAGCCGATGCTAAACACATAAGTAGCGCGATCATATGAATGGGTTTCAAGAACACCTCCCTCTTATGCTTTCAGCGTAACACTGATCAATCACAGCTTACCAGCTCGTAATTGCCGGGTTATCATCACCGCAGTACAATTAAGTCAAAACAGGGTTTAATATTTAACCCGCCACTCGTTAACACTTACCTTTTCGCACCCGTTACCCACGTTGAGGACGCGTAGGGTATTCTAGGAGGTTTCATGACGACTTATTTCTCAAGGCAGTGAGTTGTTGCCAGTCTGAAAAGCAAGGATTTTACATTAAAGTCTAGCCTTCAGTATTATGATTCATGAGACAAAATTACCTTAACAGATTTGATCACTATCACCAAGTATAAAACTGTCGTTTAGATAATAATAATTGTGGCGTAAACGTCATGTCCCAAGTTCAACGAGACTTGCCTTTTAGGGTTATTGTTGATTTCTTCAAAAAGCTGGAGACAACGACGGCAAGAACACAGTTAACGGCAATCCTGGTGAACTTGTTTAAGCAGACTCCTCCAGATGTCATAGATAAAGTCGTCTACTTGATACAAGCTAGGCTGTGGCCTGACTGGAAAGGATTACCCGAGCTCGGGATCGCTGAAAAATTATTGATAAAAGCAATATCCTTATCAACTAATTCCTCTGAGAAGGTTGCAGAGGAGATTTTAATATCCAAAGGAGATGCGGGCTTAGCGGTTGAAGCATTGAAGACTCGTTCATTAGAGAAAAGCAAGGGAGTGACGCTCTTCGCTTTTGCTGAGAAAAGGCAGGAGCTTACGGTAAACAAGGTTTACGAGGTTCTAACCAGGATTGCGCTGGCACAGGGTGAGGGCAGTAAAGACTTGAAGATAAGGCTTTTAGCCGGACTGTTATCCGATGCTAACCCGGAGGAAGCCAAGTATATTGTGAGGTTTGTAGAGGGGAAGCTGAGGCTGGGCATAGGAGACGCTACGATAATGGACGCGCTCAGCATAGTCTACGCTGGAGGCGCACACTTACGCCCCATCATCGAGAGAGCTTACAATCTAAGAGCGGATCTAGGGGAAGTAGCGAGAATACTTGCCTCTCAGGGCGTAGAGGCTATTAAACAGATAGCTCCCATGGTTGGGATTCCGATAAGGCCAATGCTTGCGGAGAGGCTGAGCGATCCCAAGGAAATATTGGAAAAGGTCGAGGGGGAAGCGTTTGTAGAGTACAAGTATGATGGAGAGAGGGCTCAGATTCACAAAGATGGAAACAAAATCGTTATTTATTCTCGAAGACTGGAAAACATAACTCACCAGTATCCCGATGTTGTCGAGATGGCGTTGAAAAACATGAAGGCTGAGAGGGCAATACTGGAGGGAGAGATAGTCGCATATGATCCCAGCACTGGCGAGTTGAAGCCTTTCCAAGAGCTGATGCATAGGAAGAGGAAATACGACATACATGTCGCAGTGAAGGAAAACCCGGTTAAAGTCTTCTTGTTCGATCTCCTCTACGAGGACGGCGTGGACTATACTGTAAAAAGGCTTATAGAAAGAAGGAAGAGGCTTGAGGAAATAATCGTTCAAACCGAGGAATTCAGGGTTGCCGAATACATTAGGACCTCCGATCCCGGCGAGCTCGAAAAATTCTTCCTTCAAGCAATAAGCGAGGGTGCTGAAGGAGTCATGGTTAAGGCTCTGCATGAAGGATCGGTTTACCAGGCTGGTACAAGGGGTTGGTTGTGGATTAAGTTTAAGCGAGACTATAGGAGTGAAATGGTGGACACCGTGGATTTGGTAGTGGTTGGCGCGTTCTACGGCAGAGGGAGAAGGGGAGGCAAGTTCGGCACTTTACTAATGGCTTCATATAATCCCAGTAATGATAATTTTGAAACAGTATGTAAGGTTGGCTCCGGATTCACCGACGAGGACTTGGATAAGATTCCCGAATTGCTAAAGCCCTTCATCAGGGATAGAAAGCCTTTAAGAGTTGTAGCGGAGATGGAGCCGGATGTTTGGGTTGAGCCGGCCTTGGTTGCGGAAATAATAGGTGCTGAACTAACCCTTTCGCCGGTACACACCTGTGCCTACGGTAAGATCAAGCCTGAGGCAGGCATCTCGATAAGATTTCCGAGATTCATCCGGTGGAGGGATGATAAAAAGCCCGAGGATGCTACTACGAGTGATGAGCTTGTGGAAATGTACAAGCTCCAGCTTAATAGAATTGGTGAAAAGGTTGCCCAACCTGGTGAGGAAACCTGAATTAGAAGAATAGCGAGTCCCCGCTTCATCCTGGCCCTCCTTGGGGATGTCTGCGGAGCGTCGCGGGGACCTACCAATCATATTTTTGAGCAAGCATTTTATTAACATTTCCCCATAGTTCGAAACAAATTGTTGGGCTGGGGATGGGGAAGTAATTGGTATCGGTCACTGTTTTCGCGGGAATGGCTGGCAGTGGGAAGACCAGTATCGTAGCGGGGTACTCTAAGTGGCTTAAAACCAGCTTGTTTGCACGAGTAGCCACCGTGAACCTAAATCCCGGTGTCGAAACATTACCGTACACACCAGTGTTCGATATCAGGAAGTACTTTACATTGCGTGATTTGATGAAAAAATACGGGGTGGGCCCGAACGCAGCCTTCCTTAAATCAGCTGAAATGATATCATATTTAGCGGATAAAATCATGAGTGAAGAACCTTTTTCAAACCTTGATAAATGGGACTATGTTTTAATCGATACTCCCGGCCAGCTTGAAGCTTTCATCTTCCAGCCGGAGGCAAGAGAATTCTTGGCAGGGCTTTCCAGTAAAACCAATCTAGTAGTAGGCTACTTGATCGATTCCTCTATGATAAGTAGTATACCGGACGCTGTCACGTCGTGGTTTATGTATGTATTGATACAGGTGAAAACGGGCCTGCTGACTGTGCCAATTATCAGCAAGGCAGACCTGGCTCGCAACCCCTCATTGCTCAAAGATTTGATCGAAAACCCTAGCGCCTTGGTTTCAAAAGAGTACTCTGTGGAGGGATTACAAGCCGAGATTATCCCGGAACTGATTCAGATAGCGATGAAAACAAAAGGGGCTTTAAGAGTCGTTATGGTTTCGATTCATGATGGTGAGAGTTTTAGGAGTCTTCACAACGTGCTTCAGGAAGCTTTCTGTGCCTGTGGCGATTTAACGTGATCAACCGATTCCTATTAAATAATAAAACCTCCTTATCATCAATTAACATGAGGTAAATCATCAAGGAGGTCGAAATGTTAAATAACATAGTTGACCCTGTGGCAGCGTTTTTCCTTCTGGTTTACGGCTTCGTACTGTTGTTCGGAGGTAAGGGTATTGTCAAGTTAATAGTGGGTATAGGCTTTGGAGGATTTCTCGGTGCAGCGGGGTTTGTTCTTGCAAGCATGGTTTCAGGAGTAGGTGGCGGACTAATAGTTTTTCTCTTTATGTTCACATTAGGAGTTCTGATTGGTTGGTGGATTTTTAAAGCGTCGCTGGGCTTTCTCTCAGGTTTGACCGCATGGTATTTTCTAACAGGGCTCCTGGGTATCCCGCGCGTTTCTTCTACTTCACTACTACTTCTGTTGGTTTTAATAGTGATCTTCTACGTTCTTATAGAGTCAGCCATTACTGGTGTTACCATTCTACTAGGGGCATCTTTAATATACCTTGCTCTCGAAACCTGGGCTGGCAGTATTCTCTCCTTCATAATAGTAGCTTTTCTAGTCATGTTTAGGATCGCGTGGATTCTTGACTCGAAGGGTGTACTGTAGATGGGATTGTACCGTCCGAAAAATGCTGTGGGCAGATACTATTCTGTCTTATTCTCTCTCCCTCATTGGAGAGTTTTAGCATCAGCCATAGTTGCCATCCTATTTCTAGCTGTCGTTTTTCTCCGATACGGGTCAGTCCCGTTCATTGTTAACACAGCAGTAACGATTACTACTTTGGAGATTTATAGGAGGGTTGTCAGAAACACAGTCTTCCATAAGCTGAAGAGGAGGGTGGGGCTAGCCTTTATAACATTGGTATACTCTCTCATATACTACGTAATACTTGGAGACTGGAGGGTTTCAATCATTTCGACGGCGATAATGTTAACTATTGTTATTCAAGGTTTAGATGGAACAAGGTGGTGGCGCTACATCGTTGCCATTATTCCACCGCTACTCACCTTTCTCTTCATAGATGAGGTAGCCTTCGAATCCCCCAGCACTTATATACTTCTCCTCTCACTTTGTTTTTTGCTAATCGTGCTCCTAGACCTGGCAGTTTACATTGTTATTGGAAGGCACAGGATAAATGGTTTTAAAGCCCCTGACCTCGGGTCTCTGTTTCTACGGAATTGGCTTAATGGTGACAGAGAGATAGAAGGGGTTTTCGACGGTCTGGGTGTTTATCAAAACGTGGCTTCACGCGTTATTAGAACAAACAATTTTGCACTAGTTTACACCGATCTCCACTATGGGCCGTTCTCTAACACGGGAAGTAGCCAGTTACCCATGATTATTAGAAGCATATACAGCAAGCTGGGGTTAGATGTTTATCTTCTCCACGGGTTTGGTTCGCACGATAGAAATATTGCCAGCTCAAAATATGTTAAAGACTATCTAACTGGTTTAGAGACTACCATTTTTGACGATTGTAGGGAACAATTAAAATACCATGGCTCGTTCAAAGTGAGTAGTAGGAGTTACTGGGAGATTACGGGGATAGTTTTTGACAAACTCTCTCTCCTGATAGTTTCACGCCCTGTTAAAGGAATAGATGATCTCCCATACGAGTTACAGGTTGAGTATGCGCTGAAAGCTAAAGACCTAGGCATCGGGGATCTAATATTAATTGATGCACATAATTGGGAGAAACAGGATGAGATGGATTTTGAGGGGTTGAGAAGGACTCTCGAGGAATCCCTCGTTTTGATTGAAAAATTGAGAAGCAGGATTCCCGAGAAACCATTAGTTAAGCATCACTGTTTTAAAACTAGTGCACCTGGACTCATTGAGGGTGAAGCATGCCTCCTGCAGATATGGAGCTCAAACTATGAGAAAACGGTGTTGCTTTTATTACGTGGCAATAATATGGAGCCAGGACTGCGTGAAGACCTGGCTGAGTTGATAAGGAAGAGTCTGGGGGAAGAGGTAATTGTTGAAGTTTTAACAAACGATGAACACTCAGAGACGGGCATTAGGGCTAATATAACATATATTCCAGTCCACAACAGTAAGAGTTTTAAGAAAGATCTTAAGGCCCAATTAGAGCGTTTTAAAACTATTGACCCTGTTGAAAAATTATGTGTAAGTAAGATGAATCTGAACGTGAAGCTCCTCGGAGACTCAGCTTTCCGGCTCGAACAACTTGTTAGAAAGTCGTATGTTGAATCAGCTCTACTTTCAATAGCTTACGCGTTTCTCACACCTATACTGCTTATGTTTATATGGGACTTCATATGGGACGCCCAGGGTTTCAGACCTTTTTAAACCCGAGGGTTTATAAATTAACTCATCAGGGGGTATTTATGAGCAGTGGGGCTGTTTTAAAGCCGAGTTATAAAATAGAAAACATAGTTGCCACCGTTATATTAGAGCATGAGCTCGATCTTGAGCTCATTGAAACACGTATTCCCGCGATCACGTATAAGCCGGACCAGTTTCCCGGTTTAATTTTCAGACTCGACAAGCCCAAGACCACGGCCCTTATTTTCAAATCTGGAAAAATGGTTGTCACAGGTGCTAAAAGCACCCAACAGTTAATCGAGGCCGTTAAGAAAATGATAAGGGTTTTATTGAAATTCGATGTTAAGGTTACAGGTAAGCCCAGGATACAGATTCAAAACATAGTTGCGAGTGGAGATATCGGAGCTTACGTTCATTTAGAGAAGGCAGCATACCTTCTCGAAGACAGCATGTATGAGCCCGAACAATTCCCCGGGCTTATCCACAGAATGAGGAGTCCGAGAGTCGTGCTCTTGATATTCAGCAGTGGTAAAATGGTAATTACGGGTGCGAAAGAAGAGGTTGAAGTGGAGAAAGCAGTTGTGAATATTGGAAACCAGCTTCTCGAGCTAGGATGCATCGCAGGGGTCAGGGAGGAGTTATAAGAGGAGTATCTAATATTATTTTTTAGTGATGAAGTGAGCAGCCACATGGACCCCGCAAGGGATGATGACCTTACAGCTCACTCTGAGTATTTCTCCAAAATCACGCCTGGATTGATCGTCTTAATAGATTTAGACCGCTTCAAAGAGTACACTGTTATGAAAGGTTTAAACCCTTACACCCCCAACGACGTGACAGGAGAGCTTACGAGACTTGTCGAGGACTTTGCTATCAAATATAGAGGGGTAGTTGTTTATGGGCTAGACTATGCTAGAGGAACAGAGGAAGCATTAGTAGAGATACCGTTTGGATGCGAAGATGTTGACTCAATCATCAAGGATTTGGAGAGGTTGAAAAACTTAATTAACAGTCACGGCATTGGCGTCACAATAGTGGTTGTGCATGATTATGTTTCAGGGATGCCGGCTTCAAATAGGAGAGATGCTTATCACGCGACTCCTGGGAGGAAGAGAGCAGTGAAAATCCTGAATGGTTTGAAAAAAAGAGGCGGCAATATTCTTTACGTTGAATGTTGAAGTTAAACGTATTCCTCTATCTTAACTGGTTCAAACCCAACGTAGTCAAGGAATCTAAGCCTCTTTGGTATGGGTGGATGAGTGCTCATTATTTCCCTGATGCCTCCCTCTTCCTTCCTCTTCAACTCCTCTATAACCTGATCAACATCTACATTGAAATCTCTCGGGGGTGGGGGCATGTAGTGGTAGAACGGGTTTGCGAAGGCCTCGGTTAAGGCATATATGAAGAGAGTCTTCAACTTGCTGTTGGATAACTCATCATATCCTATCTCGTAGTTCTCGTAGTAGATGTGTAGTTTTGCGAGAGCTCGTTGCATGCTTCTCGGAGAAGATACTTTGGCTCCATGAGCGTCAGCATAATACTCTCTTAACCGGCTGAAGGCGAGCACTAAGATTTGAACAATGAAGCTTAACACGACGGCAGCAATGCCCACCAAGATGAAGAATACGCCCCCGTTTCCCCTGCGATCCCTGGAGGACAGTCTTAAAGCACTGCTGAGTATGCCTGCCCGTATCAAAGCGGTACCGAGATAGTAAATGAGGCTGGGGAATATTCCCATGAACAACATTAATGCATTATCTCTGTGCTTATGGTGTCCTAGCTCATGTCCGATCACCGCTTCTAGCTCCTCCCTATTCGTTATCCTCAACATTTCTCTCGAAACAGCAACATACTTGCCAAACAGTAGATTACCGTATGCGAATGCGTTAGGCGGCCCTCTAACCACTACTGCTTTAGGAGGTTTTCTGAACCCTGCTCTTTCAGCTACACGATTAACAATTCCTTGCAATCTTTCATCAGGCTCGGCCTCGTATGCGAGATTGATCATTAGAGGAGAGAAAAGATATGACAGCAGGTTGATTATTAAAATAAATACTGCGTATCCGGCAATATACAATGTTGAAGCAACAAACCCGGCAACCTCGGCCACGGCTGTGAATATTAGCACGAGCCCGGCTATCCCTGTAAGCACCGCTAATGCTCCTGCAAGATACATGGATGTGTATAGAGAGAACCTGTTGGTAAGCTTCCTAGCAACCTTTGGCGCTATAAGCCCTGCCAGGATCATAAGGGCGATGAAACCGATAGCGTAAGCTATAATCATAGCCGCGAACCAGCCTATGTCGTAAAACAATAGCCACATCATCAACACCATTATTATTAAACCCTTCCAAATCTTAATAAATGTTGGAAACATTGCTTGCGATGTAGTCCTTGCCCAAGTTCTTGTTAAAATGGCACATTTTTAGTGCACAATGTGTTCTTACGGATGCTAAAGCGGGTTCCCAGGGGGATTGTTCTTTAAGCTCAACTAAAAATATATGAGGTGCTGGGGGAAACGTTGATTAAGTATTTTTATGCTGAGGATGCTTTTGAAAGAGTTAAGGAAATTGTGAGAACTTTACAGCCTGAGCTCAGTCACATAGATTTGAAAAGAATCTTGGTTGTCAGGTCGATAGGGAGTAAGTCCAGAGCTCTCGCTCAAATTCATGGTTTTCCACGTATATACGCGTTCGCAACAGGAATTAAGCCCTTCTACATTATAGAGTTAATCTCCGAGAGATATGATAAACTTCCAGAAGAGGAAAAGTATAAAGTATTGATCATGAGCTTCTCCACATCCCCAGAAACTTCACGGAGGGTCTAAGACCACACGGTAAATACGTAAATAGAGGGGTGGTTAACCAGCTATATGGGAAATTCCAAGAGCGTCGGAACTCGAAAACCTAAGCAATTCGGTGAAAGCCGTTCCCTTCTGCTTGATAGTTCCTCGCTAATCTGCCTCGTTTCGGAACCATCTTATAGGGACAATTATTTTAAGAGATAAATACAGTAATTCTCTTTGATGCTGAGGCCGACATAATCTGAATAATGATGATGGGTTGATTAGCTGAGTCTAGTAAGGAATTATTCTAGCTGGAAGGCTACTCGTAGGAGCATAGTATCGAGGCTGTTTCTAAATCTGCGAACTCTATTAGTGCATACTCTTTCTCCCCGAACGTCACGCGGTCTATTCGGAGAAGAGGGGATTCGAGCACAGAAGACACGTGTTCGACAAGCTCCTCACCCTGCTCTATTTCAATCCAAAGGAGGATTTTCGATTTGTGAAGATGTTCTGTTCTTTTAACGTAAGGCGATAGGTAGTCATTAGGGTTTGGTGAAACCAGTGTTCCAGGATGATACGGCCCCGCGGCGGGCATTATTACCAACCATTTGTCTTTGTTTAAAGGTGTTTTTTGGAAAACAGGGAATCTCCTTCCTCCGAAACATTTAATGCTGGGATGTTCATGCCCGATTACTACTATGTCGTATTCTTCTACAGGGAAATACTCGTGTCCGTGAGTGATAAACACTTGGATACCGTCTTCGGGAACGCTCAAGGCGTTAACAACGCTTCCCCCTTCCTGCCTGATTATGTCTCTTACAAAGTTATCGTGATTTCCTCTCACCAGCAAGAACTCGCTAATACCTCGTTGCCTTAAATACTGCAGGAAGCTCTTAACCTCCATTTTCTCCTGTCTAAGCAACCTGTCGAAAGCATGTTTCAAATCTCCGTTAACTACTACTCTCTCCACGCTAATGCGTTCTAGAACACGGCTCAACGTATCGACAATCCTTCGGAACTGGATCCTAGGTAGGAATATGCCCGAGTAGCCGCTTCTTCCACGTAAGGAGTACTCTAACCCTCTTGCAGCAGCCTCCTCAAAGCCTAAGTGTAAATCAGCCATTAAAAGAGTCTTTCTATCTGCAAGATACAGAAAAGGTGTACCAGGTATAACATGTATTTCAAGGTTCTCCAAATCCGGGAACAGCTTCCGCAACAAGCATCCTTCACCGTGAAGAAAAGAGGTAGCGGGCCCGCCGGGATTTGAACCCGGGACCTACGGGTTAAGAGCCCGCCGCTCTACCAGGCTGAGCTACGGGCCCCAAGCTTCTCTAATAATCCAAGAGCTTTTATATTTATTTTTCCATTTTCAACGAAACCTTCATTGCAACGTATTGGATGAGGAGGATGGTTCCAATGACTAATAGTATCAGAGCAAGAATAGATAGGCCCGCATACGGGAAAGCGGTAATCTCGAGCTTGTAGGATACCCTTACCCGTGTCCCCACCGAGTCAAACACGATCACGTTTTCGAAAACGCTTAAATTTGAAAATTGGTAGGAATAAGTCTCCCCGCTAGGTAGGATTATTGAATGCGTAACTGTTTCATTGGCTTTAAAAGTTATGCTGACCGGGTTCACCCCTTCATTAAGGAACGTAAAGCTAATTCTCCTAGTATTAAACACTCTAGGCTCCTGTGTAAGCATAGTCAGAGTGTAGAAAGATGTTCCATTTATTTCTATGTTTTTCGAACCCTCGATAATGTTTAAGGCTTCATAGCTTCCTATGAAAGACAGGATTATTGATGATAAGAGCAAACTTACTGCCAGCAATAGTAAAGTCCTAGGCGTTAATAGCAACTTTCTCACCATTTTTTAAAATACCTTCTAGTTATTATTTAAGAATGTGAGAAATTGTCGCTGAAAGATAGGCAGAGGAATAGGAAGCTCACGGAGTTTTTTAAGAAAAACGTTGAAAAGGCTTCCACGAATAAAGTTGGAGGAAGCATTAGTGAGCAACCTAAACAACCGGAATCTATTGTTGAAGAAGATGTTACGAAGCAAATCCTAGAACTGGTTGAATCCAGAACCAGCCAGTTAAAAACGAAGAGCCAAGTTGGAGAAGAACCGGATAAAAAACCGCCGCAAGCAAAGCCGCCTCAATCATTAGGTGACGAATTATTGAAGCAAATTGTTGCGGAGGAGATAAAGCCTATTGAATGCGATAGTAAGGGTTTCTGTAGAGATGGTATAAAAGTGGGGGATTTCTTTATAGATAAATATGGAGTGAAGAGGCAGAGAGGCTTCGTAAATACAACGAGGTTGCCGGTATACCTGGATGTAGTAGTAGAAGAAGCGAAGGTTTCCCCGCTTTTATCAAAAGCCTATTCTATCGAGACTAGTAGAAATGCTCTTGCGATAGTACCGGAAGACTTCATATGCGAGTTGCAGGAACGATATGGCGTAATTTTGCAAGGGTTTGAAAAATGCTCACAGGGAAAAGGAGTCTCAGCGTTTGACACTCATGGGAAAAGAAAGGTGAGGTAAAAAAATCAGTGGATAGGAGTCCTGTAGTATGTTTTGCCTTCCTCAATATCCGTCATTAAACGAGGAGTTCTTTTCCTCCTCCTCTTCTTACCCGCTCTAGGCTCCCATTTCATGCCCGGTGTGCCCAGGCTCCCATCTGGATACTCTACTATCATTTTCAATGCTAAGAGATGATTAACCGCTCTCCTAACCCTGTCCTCTCCAGCGATACCGCTGAACTCTTTAACCAGTTCATCAAAGAACAATGGCCTACCCTTATTCTTAATAGCATTTAGCACCATCTCTGGAAGCTCGCTGTCACGCGGTGCTATTTCAACCACCAAGTCGTCGTCGTCGTACACTATTTTCCCTTTAACCATATTATCACCATTTATTAATTAGTGGGAATCTAAATATATAAACTTTATCACTCATTAATCCCACTACGCAAAGAAATATTCATTAACCCTGTTCTTTATCACCATTATTGCGTGATTATTGATGCACCCAGTACTCGCAAGAAAAGGCGAGACAGTCTTGTTAATGGGAAATGAGGCGGTTGCGAGGGGAGCGTTAGAGTCCGGAATCTGCTTGGCTGCGGCATATCCAGGAACACCCTCCACCGAAATAGTTGAGACTCTTTCAGAAGTAGCCAAGGATTTGAAGATATGGGTTGAGTGGAGCGTCAATGAGAAGGTCGCGTTCGAAACAGCTTATGCTGCGGCGATTTCAGGGGTGAAGAGCCTAACAGCAATGAAGCATGTTGGATTGAATGTGGCGGCCGATATTTTAATGAGCAGTGCTTATGCAGGCGTTAAGGCGGGGTTCGTGATCGTTTCAGCTGATGATCCCGGACACCATAGTAGCCAGAACGAGCAGGATAATAGATGGTACGGGTTCATATCTCACATACCCGTTGTAGAGCCGAGCAGTCCTAGGGAGGCATACTGTTTTACTAAAGAGTCGTTTAAACTGAGTGAGAGGTATGGGCACCCAGTTATACTGAGGACGACTACGAGGCTGAGTCACACTAGGCAACCCGTAACACTCGAGGAAGACCTACCGGCATCACCAGTGTGTAAAGGTGTTTTTGAAAAAGCAATTGATAGATGGGTTCTTGTTCCAGGCCATGCTAAGAAGCTTAAAATCAAGCTTCTAGAGATTTGGAAGAAGATTCAGTACGATACTAGTGAGCCCTTCGCGAAGATTATAAACCCAGGTATGAAAGATGTGATAATCGCCAGCGGGATAGCATACTCTCATGTTGAAGAAGCTTTAAGAATTGCAGGTTTGGAGTCAAAGGTTACTATTTTAAAAGTCAACATGCCGGTGCCAGTTCCAAGAAAGCCTGTTGAAGAAGTGTTGCGAAGCGCGGAGAGAGTGTTAATCGTGGAGGAGCTTGACCCGGTGGTCGAGAAGCAAGTAAAAAGTATTTCAAAAGAACTAGGACTCGCCTGCGAAATATATGGTAAAGAGTACATACCGGAAAACGATGAACTCTCCCTGCAGGTTGTTTACAATGGAATATGCAGATTCTCCGGTAAGTGCGACCCTGTGGTGTGGGAAAGTATTGGCGAATTAAAACTGGAGCCCCCAATACCTCCCCGTCCCCCAGTATTGTGTCCAGGATGCCCTCACAGGAGTAGCTACTATATTGTTAAAACTGCTTTGAACAAGGCTGGAGTAAGGAAGGTTATATTCACCGGTGATATAGGGTGCTATACTCTAGGGTTCCAGAAACCGTTCGAGACCCAAATGACTAGTTTCGAAATGGGCGGCGCAATAGGCGTAGCCCACGGGTTGAGCAAGGTGGTGGATGAGGCTATTGTGGCGGTTGTGGGAGATTCAACGTTCTATCATGCTGGAATCCCTGGAGTAATCAACCTTGTTTTCAATAAAGGAAGAGCTATCCCAATGATCTTAGATAATTCAGTGACAGCCATGACAGGACATCAGCCCCATCCTGGCACAGGCGTTACAGCTGTTGGAGAACCCACAGTTAGAATCCTGCCCGAGGATATTTTAAGAGCAATAGGGTTTGAAACCTTCGTAATCAATCCTTTAAAGGTTAAAGACTCTATCTCTGTACTCGCGAAAGCTCTCGAAGAATTCAAGGATGGGAAAAACATTGCAATAATATCCAGGGCTCGTTGCGCTCTCGAGGTCTTAAGGGATGCTAGGAAAACTAAAACAGTACTCCCCGTGTACAAGGTAGACCCCGGGAAGTGTACAGGGTGTTTGGCCTGTGTCAATCTATCCGCGTGTCCGGCACTCGTAGTGGAGCCTTACAGCAGGAAACCAGTCATCATTGAGGAATTGTGTGCAGGTTGTGGCCTGTGCGCAAGCATATGCCCGTTTAATGCTATCAGCGTTGCCAAAACCCCAACACAGGACTGGGAGAAACTATGGTAGGTGGTCCCGATGAAGAGCCGGTTTAATCTAATACTAGTAGGAGTCGGTGGACAAGGCTTAATCACTCTGGGAAGGTTGATAGGCGAAGCCTGCATTAGGGCAGGCTTGAACGTTACAGTTGCCGAAGTCCACGGAATGAGCCAGAGAGGCGGAAGCGTCGTCGTTCATGTTAGAATAGGCGAGGGGGACTCCCCTGTGATACCTCTTGGGGGAGCACACCACATCATAGCCATGGAGGTTTTGGAAGCAGGGAGATCGGCGAGATACGCTAATAGGGAGACTGTGATGGTTGTAAACGATCTGCTTCTTCCGCCGCCCCTGGCCAAGCATCCTGGCAAGAAAGAAGTGATCGATGCTTTGAAAAGCAAATTGGAAAGAGTCTACATATACGATGCGGAAGGAGTTAGTAAGAAAATTATGGGAACGCCCATATCATCCAACATCGCACTTCTCGGATTCAGCTTAGGGGCTAACCCCGTGCTTGAAAGCCTAATAAGCCGGGTCGCGGTTGAAAAAGCCCTAGAGGCCATATTCAAGGAGAAGGCTCTCGACTTAAATAAGAAAGTGTTTGAAGAAGCGTTCAGGGAGGGAAGATCGAATATTGGGGGATGAAAAAAACTTAATTCGTGAAAGAATTGAAGAAGCAATAGACTTGATCGATAAATTGGAGAGAACCTTGTCAAGGCTTCAGACGGGAGAGAAGGTAACCCCCGGAACATTGTTTCAAATTTATGAAACCTTAACTACTCTTCGCGAGAAAATCGTTGATATTAGAAATTTAACCTAACCCTCTTTTTCCTCTACACTACTCAAATCTTGGTATGGTCTATATGTGTAAACAGTGTTAACTTCCTGAGGGATAAGCTTTTCAATATACACGTGGGGAGAGGTGAAAACGATCTTCAACGCTTTAGCAACTGTTCTTACGCTGGTCAGCCTTGATAACCATGCTTCCACAGTGTTTAAAACGTGAACGTGAGTTTTAAATAAGTAGGTTTTACGCGCGTTCAACTCGCTTATCCAGGTATGTCCTCTACCGCCAATCGAAACTAGGTTTACGCAATGTGCGTTTTCAACAAATAACGGGTTTTTCACGGGCATTAGAAAGCAGTTTTCCCCTGCTAAGAGAGTTATTTTGCCTCCACCTAGAATAATGACATCACGACCTATGATCAGCTCCGCATCTACGAATCCCTTTATCATTACTTCCCCGCAACTCACTACATGGTCTCGGAACCCATTTAGGTAGTAGCTAGCTTCGCAAACACTGGCATCCTTGTTCATCATCCCCATCATCACTTTTTATGAGATAGTATTGAAAGGAATATAATAAAATGACTGTGTGAATGGTAAGTGAGGTAAGCGATCCATGGAGCTAATAGGTATTGATACGCTGGTTATCGATAGGATGTCGAGGACTATTCAGAGAAATAGGGAGAGAATGAAAAAAATAGATTTGTTTAACCCCAAATTTTATCCTTCCAAAGAAGAGGGCGAAGAAGAAGTACTAAGATACTTCACTGTAATGGTCGCCATGGATCACCGCTTGAGTCGACCTGGAAGAGTGTACGAAGCATGCCTGGAGGATGGTTGCTACAAGGGGGCCGATCTCCTCTACCGGCTTGGTAAGAAGAAATTCGACGAAAACCCTGATTTCTTCACCCCTGAACATTTATCTAGAATTAAGAAAGAGGATGTTGAAAAATGGCTGAGCGTTGGCAACGCTCGACCTGTAGACATCGAATTAAGAACCTATCTTCTGCGGGACCTAGGTGTGAAGTTAATCAAGCTGTACGATGGGAAAGTCTCGTCACTCTTAGAGGCAACTTGTAATAGGCTCCATGGAGATGGAGTAAACCCGGGTCTCGCAGACCTCCTAAGAGTTTTCAGGGCTTACGAGGATCCAGTCGAGAAGAAATCAATGCTTCTCGCCAAGTTTCTCTATTTCAGAGGATTGTTTAAACCCTTAGACAAGCCCTACATACCTGTCGATAACCACTTGACACGAATCGCGTTGAGGACAGGAATGGTAGCTATCTCTGGTAAGTTGTGGAATGATATCGTAAATATGAAAGAAGTAACAGCGAGCGACGATATTTTGATTCGTTTAATTGTGAGAGAAGCCTACGGGCTGCTTTCGGAAAAGAGTGGTCTGAGCGTTTGGGAGCTTGACGACCACTTCTGGATACATGGAAGAACAATATGTGCTAGAATTGAACAACCCTTGTGTGAAAAATGCATGTTTAAGGGCTTCTGCAGGGCTCGCAAGAACAATGCATTTATGGTGTACGAACACATGTATTATAATACATGGTATTACTGAGGGGTGAACAATTATCTCAGAAAGAGACATGCGAGAATTACTATCTTTGAACAGTATTGAGAAGACAATCATGGAGTACTTCCTTAAAAACATAAGCGTTGGGGAAATCATAGCGGTAATTGATCTAAGAGAGGAAGTAAAGAAAAAAATAAGGAGTGGAGAACTGGCGTACGGGGAAGTCGACGATGCCGTTATTGAGCGAGATTTGCTAACAATTATCACCAGCCTCATAAAGCGAGGATTCCTCGAATACAATATGGGGGTTTTCAACCTTGCCGGTTGGATAAGAGACTACTTGAAAAAGAAGTACAAGTCCCTAGACCCCGGCGTCTCCAAGAGCCTAGAAAAAATAGTTAACGATTAGAGAAGCTTCCAAGCAGTAAACCCTTGGGACTCTCTATCGAAATAAACTCTCGAAAATCCGGCTTTCTCCAACCGGCTCTTGATTCCTTTTAAAATGCTGCAATTGCTTTTGAAACCGGGCAAGCCGGTGTAGTGATATAATACACCGCCTGGCTTCAAAACCCTGAAGAGTTCTCTGTAAAAATCTAACCCGTATAAATCGCCTGTGGAAGCGCTGAACCTGGGCGGGTCGTGAATTATTCTATCGAAGAATGAATCCTCGAGGCATTCAACAAGATTTAATACATCAACGTTTATAATGGTGATTCTTTCATCCCTAAGCCCCCTGCTCCACGGGTTCCTCTCAGCAATCCATAGAACAGTGGGATCAATTTCCGTGGAAACAATCTTCGATGCCCCTCTTTCAATGGATGCTATCGCCGTGTACCCTAGTCCTGTACAAGTGTCCAGGACAATACTCCCTTGTCTAATCCTCGCCCTGCTAGCTTTTAGTGTAGCGTCCTCCCAAGGATTCAAACCCACAATTCTATGCATGTGTATTCCGTTGATTTCCAAAGTAGGAGGCGAGTCCATTCCGGTGGCTTTTAACTTGTAATAGCCTTTCAATGTTGAAACGGCTATTTCATATACCCCATCATCTTCTAAAAGAACAATTCTATCTTCTTCGCTGGGAGTGATGGAATCGATATCTAACTCGATATCTTTAATCAGGATTCTATTATTGCTGACACAGACTCTTTCGCGAGTAAGACCTAAATCCAATGAAACGTTTAAGCATGTGTTTCTATTTTTCAGATCCTTAACCAGCCAGCTGGTGAACCAGTACCCCTTTACTGGCGTGAAAGAATAAGCATTATTCATGGTTTCTAACCATTGATTCCAGAGGGATTAGCCGTATGCTTCTTGTTATTTTTCCCAATTCTTTTCTAAGGTTTAAAACCTCTTCAGAGATTCCTTCAATAATTAAAATGGTGATATGAGAACCTCTAGTGTTGTAATACATTGATGCTTTCACTACTTCCATATATTTCCCTAATATAGTTGAGGGAAGGGGTTTCGATGATACTGCAATCAAGATTGAGATACAAGAATGCTTCCCGTCCACCTCGATATGGAGATTTTCATGCAAATATTCGTTCAATGCATGCTCTACAATACGGGATCTCTCGCAAGAGTTTAAACGAGCCAAGTCATCTATTAAATTAGCCATTTTAACCGGGATACTTATTCCGAAACGCTTTTTCTCGCTCACTACACCCACCTTCTAAAGACCCCGTTGATCATGAAAACAACGAGAACAACTCCTGTTAGACCTGTCGGGCTTAGGTTGAAGTAAAGAGATAGTAGGAATCCCACGCTACATGAAAACAGGGAGAGCGTCACCGAGTAGAGAATGAATTCCCTACCACTGTTGGAGTAGAAGGAGGCAGTTATTGCTGGTAGGAGTATTAAAACGTGTTGAAGAATATAACCGCTAACTCTTAACAATCCTATGCTTGTTAATCCGATAATGGTGTAGGTGAGGGTATCGTAGACGCCGGTTTTCAAACCCAGCAGTTTTACAGATACTTCGTCAATACCTATTGAAAGTATTTCCTGTATTGAGAATATGAAAATAATTGAAACCGTCAATGTAATGAGCGACACGAGTACCTTGTCCCTGCTGGATAATAGGAGAGGGTCCCCAAGGAAGAGAGAGTTCAAATTATAGCTTACTGGGAAAAATGTTATCAGCAAATATCCACCTATAACGCTGAAAGCCGAGGTTGAGGCTACTATGATAGCTGAAGTACTATTAGGGTCCAAACCCCTCCTGATCAATACTCCCGCCATGTAGATGATGAGCAGTCCAATCAGCAAGGACCATATCGGATACTGAACACCTGTGAGAGATTCCAGCATTAAACCAGTGATCACTGCTAGGAGGCTTGTATGAGTAGCGCTTGATGCGAGAAACTCCATTTTCCTGCAGTAAACGATAATGCTGGTTAATGAAAAAGTAAGGCCCATCATTAAATATGTAGCTACTTTTCTCGGGTCAAAGGTTAGAGCAGAAGCTGTACAAGCTATCGTGGCTATCATCGCTAGAAATGCCAATGCCAGATGCCCTTCCCTAGGCTTCACTTTCCTTTCACCCTGACACGACCCCGTATTGAAAACCCGATCACTAATCCCGATACACCAGCGAGTGCTGATAACGCGGTCACTGTGATACTGTTCCATCCATTTTTAACTTCACACGTCCTCGCCGTTTTTAACGGTGTGATGTTTTGATATAGGAGCATTGACAGTCGGGAGGGGTAGGAATTGTTAGTCAACGGCGATTCTATTCTCAAAACTGGAATCCCGTATAGTGAGGCTTGCTCCTCCAAGTACTCTGACGTTTTCGTTGGCGGATAAGTTACAATCGCCAATCCAACCGCGCGCTTTTTCATTAGATTTTCGACTTCAAGGAGATCTGTTGATGAGGCCTCCAGGTCATGTTCTGCTTCAACAAGCCTGACTATTTTGATTCCTAACCATTCAACAGCATACTGGGATAGTGGAGTATCCGCAACAGCCGTTATTTCGTATTTGCCTCTGTGAACCAGTATAGTGTTTAAAACTAATTCATACAGGCCTAGATACTTACTTATATAGCAGTCCCGCATAGAGGGGTTGAGCTCTGAGAACAGCATTGTGAGATTGTATGTGAAGGATAAGTAGTTTAAAGGGTCGTAGAGTACGGAGTGATAGTTTGGCTGTCCAGTATTAGGATTCTTCAACAACCTGACTCCATTAATACTTAAGACTTCGACAAGGCGGCCATTAAGCTCTCCCGAGTTCACAAGCTCCCTGATTTGTAACTCAGCATGCGTGTGAGCCGTTGAAACGATCACGTCGGCCTTCCTCAAATAACTCACGTCAGCAGGGTTTAGCATGTACTCGTGAGGATCAATTCCAGCTGGAATCAAGCCCTTGACAAAATCGCCTGGACACGTAATTAAAGAAATGTCTGGGACGAGGCTTGAAAACGTTGCTACAATGATTAACCCCTGTGTTTCACTGTGATACGGGGGAGTCCAAATCAATCCTAGAATGAGAAGTAATAGCAGGGCTTTTCTCAACCTTTTCACCCATTGTGCACAAATAAATTTAAAACCCTTTAAATAAATTGTGCACAGGGGTAGGAATGAAGATTCTGCTTGATAACTTAACCATTATACGTGGAGAGAAAAAAATCGTAGAGAATTTCACAGCTGAATTTAACGGTCCCGGCTTGATCCAGGTTATTGGACCAAATGGCGCTGGCAAGACAACACTTTTCCTTACGATTCTCGGATTGCTGAAACCCGCTGGAGGCAGGATTCTAATAGATAATAAGGATGTGACTGGTTCAACCCAGAAATTGAAAGGAATGGTTGCATATCTTCCTCAGAGGTTTGAAATACCTAGAAATCTTCCTCTCACGGTCTTCGAGTTCATGGAGCAGTATATTAGGCTGAATAGTAAATGGCCTCGGATATTACGGAGAAAACTCAGCTATGAAAACATAGTGAATGCTTTAAAGCTCGTTGGGCTGGAAGAGCAGTTATGGAGTTCTAAGATTTCGAAGCTCTCGGGAGGCCAGTTTCAGCGATTAATGATTGCTCGTACGCTAATACTTGACACCTCCATAGTAATTCTCGACGAGCCTCTTTCTAACATAGATCCGGAGGGAAGGAAAATGATGGCAGACCTTTTAGGTAAAATCTCCAGAGAAAAATTGTTTATTCTAAGCTCCCACGACCCTATGCTTCTCATGCCTTATACTTCGAAGATCTTAGCACTTGGCGGGGGACAGGCCTACTATGGAGCACCGCAAGATGTTGTTACGAAAGGAGCGTTGAATAAGATATACGGAGAATGCTTAATAGAGGTTAAAGACCACATACACATTGCTGACTGGCACTGAAATAAATGATTGGAGTGTGCCAATAGTATTGCTCCGGTTGTTGGAGGGCGAGGTTTTATTTTACAAGGGCTTGGGATGGATTGTAAAAGGTTATCAACACCCGGGAGACACTATTGTAGCGTATCCGAGGTACGACCTATTAAACGGTGGAAAACTGGGGCATCATGAATTGAAATGGCTTACACAGTTTATGAAGAATTGGGATTGTATTAAGAGAAACGTCCCATTAGTTCCCTTAGCTGAAGCTGTTAAGCCGATTATAAGGATGGATGAACGAGTAGCGTACCTGTTGTCCACTCTTTCAAAATTGATTAGGAGTAAAGGGGAGGAAACCGAAATTAGTGGATCTTCAATCCTGGCCTTGAGCAATCCCAGGGATGTCGACGTTATAGTGTATAATAGCACGTTTGAAACCGTATCGTTGCTAGAGGAGCTTTTGAATAAAGGCGTAATAGGAAGAGCGAGCGAGCAACTCGTAATTACCGAGTATCTGGAGAAGCATTCCTCTAAAATGTCGCTTGAAAATTATTTTAAATTAAAGCGTGACACTATTCTGCACTTCACTCTCGCGAGGGCTCACGTTAACGTTAAACTAGTCGCGCGGTCAAGAGGCTACAATTACTGTGTAGATAAGGTTGAAGGATACGTTTCCTATAATGGTTTTTTCAAGATATTGGAAAGGATAACCGCTCCCCTCATACCCGCGAGATATCTTGTCAAGGTCGGCGGCGAGATAATGGAGATGGAGTCGTTAAGAGAGGTTTACTCGGAGCTTAAGCCCGGTGAATACTACATGATGGGAGGCATTATTGAGGAAAGAAGAAGGGGCTGGGTTCTCGTGCCAGACCATGGGGTAGTAATTCCAAAATAAATCCAAGTACGGATGGTTGAGGATGAGAATGCATATTTAGAGGATTTAGAGGAAGGAGAGAAAGAAAATTAAAAAACTATCTAACGGGCCAAGCCCGCCTTCTTTACCGCTTCCCTTACAATGTCGGGTGTTGCCGGAATCCTGTTCAACAATCTATTAGCCTGCTTGCTTCCAAGCGCATGCCCAATAGCGTTTACTATTGATGGAGCTATTGCAACTATGGATGGTTCTCCCAATCCCTTAGCCCCGAAGGGCCCTCTTACAAAGCCCGCTTCGACGAAGTTCACGTGTATCCTCTCTGGGATATCGAGACCTGTGGGGATATGGTATGTTGAGAACGAGGTGGTGTAGACGTGGCCGTTTTCAGAGTGAACAGTGTCTTCCATGAGCGCGTAGCCCATTCCTTGAATATAACCTCCAACTCCGTGATGCTCGGCGCCAGTCCTGTTTACGACACGACCGATGTCGTAGACAACGGTTGCCTCGACCACCTTGTTCAACCCTGTCTCAACATCTACTTCTACATCGCTTACTACAGCTCCGAAAGTATATGTGAAGTAGGGTTGCCCTGTTCCGGTTTCCTCGTGCCATTCAGCAGGTGGGGCTCTGTAATACCCGAACTCTTGAATAGGTATTCCCTTCCAGAAGGTCTGCTCTACGAGCTCTCTCCAAGTTATATAGTGATCTGGTTGCTCCTTGCAATACACTTTTGGCGCTTCGATCACGACATCCTCGGGGCTTGCACACCCCAGCATTTCAGCGGCAAGTTTGTTCAATCTCTGCCTAATCTTGTAAGCGGCTACTAGGGTAGCGTTTCCACCCATCGCGGTTGATCTAGAAGCCACTGTTGGACCAGCATCAGGGGTTGAAGCAGTATCTGCGAGCTCTAATTTGAAGTAGCTTGGCGGGACTCCAAGTATTTCTGCAGCAATGTTGACTAATCCCTGTAAGGAGCCCTGGCCCATATCGGTTAAACCGGTCCTAAATATTATGCTCCCATCTCTCTGTATTATGAGAGAGACTGTGGAGAAGTCGGCCCCCTCTGCTCCAATGCTGTTTCCATGATACACTAAGGCTATTCCAATACCTCTCCTCACAGGGCCTTTAATCCCACTGTATAGTTTTCTCTTTTCATGCCAGCCACTTATCTCCAAGGCCCTCTTAATAGCCTCCTCTAAGCCTACTCCATGATCTAATAACTGACCGTGAACTGTTCTATCACCGTTTCTTAGAATGTTCTTAAGCCTGAACTCAACCGGATCCATTCCTAGCTCCTCGGCGAGCAAATCCATCTGTCTTTCAACCGCGAAATGGACTTGCGGGTTGCCGAAGCCTCTGAAAGCCCCGGCCGGGACTCTGTTAGTGTATACCACGGCTAGGTCGACTCTCGCGTTTTTAACCTTATAAGGCCCCGTGCTGTGAACCGTGGCTCTCCATCCTACGAATGGCCCTAGACTCGCGTATGCTCCGGTATCTAGCACAATGTCAGCGTCAACAGCCAAGATGGTTCCGTCTCTACTGGCGGCATGTTTGTATCTAGCCACCATTGGATGACGCTTTGTATGACCTATTATCGACTCCTCTCTAGTGTGGAGGACTACTGTGGTTCTCTTCAATGCTAGAGCTGCTAATGCGGCTTTAGCGGCGATTTCGTTTCCGACATCCTCCGCTCCTCCGAAACCTCCTCCTAGTGCTGGAGCTATTACCCTCACCATGTTGAACGGGAGCCCTAGCACGTTTGAAACAGCCCTTCTCGTATCGAATGGGCACTGTGTTTTAGCGTAGATTGTTACGCCCCCGTCTGGTTCCGGAATAGCGATGGCCGCTTCCGGCTCCAGGTAAGCGTGCTCCTGCATGGGTGTTCTATACTCGTTTTCAACAATCACGGATGCTTCCTTGAATGCTTTCTCAACATCACCAACCCTTATCCTATACCGAGAGAGGACATCGCTGCCTCTTTCATCATGGATTAGCACGTGTTCTTTCTCCTTTAACCCGTTTAAATCAATTACCTGTAGCACATCCGTGTAGACAGGAAGAGGCTCGTAGTCAACGTTAACCAGTTCCCCAGCCTCCCTAGCGTTTTCGAGGGACTCCGCAACGACCAATGCCACAGTGTCCCCGATATATCTTACCTTCCTATCAGCTAGCAAAGGCTGGTCTGGTAGAACATACCCCACGTCGTTAATCCCCGGTACGTCTTCAGCCGTTATCACCTTCAAAACTCCCGGATACCTTAAGGCCTCGCTATAATCTATTTTCTTTATCTTGGCATGAGCGTACTTAGCGCGGACACCGTAGACGTACACGGCGTTCTTGAACAAGTTTATCATGTCGGCGGTGAATAATGGTTTACCGGTTACTTTTGATATCGCATCCCATCTAACAATGTGTTTGCCCAGGTACTTGAACTCTTGGGTAGGCTTATTCCTAGTTTTATTGAATACTTCCTCTACGATTTCAATGTAGTCCGGCTTGCTCATACACCTCACCTCCCCACCACTTTCAAATGGTATTTCTCGCGGACTTGTTTCTCATCAAAGTATATTTTCCCATCCTTGATGTATTTCGCTGCTAACTTTGCGGCCGCGAAATAGTAGTGGTAGCTGCCACATCTGCATAGTACACTGCTCAACCACTCCTTAACCTGTTCTTGCTTAGGCTCTGGATGAGTATCTAGGAGGGCTTTCGTCATCATTATGAATCCTGGGGTACAGAACCCGCATTGAACCCCTCTCGTTTCTATGAATGCTAGTTGAATAGCGTGTAGTTTCCCTTCAGGGGCTAATCCTTCCAGGGTGGTTACTTCGGCCCCATTAAGCGTGGCTGTCAGGGTTAGACATGAGTGCCGGGGTTGTCCATCAACCAGAACAATGCATGTGCCGCATTCTCCTCTTCCACAGCCCTCCTTGACGCTGGTGAACCCTAGCCTGTACCTAAGAGTGTCGATTAGTCTCTCATGAGCTGGAACTTCAATATCGTATTCCTTACCGTTTATCTTCAAATTAACTTTAAAGCTCATGCTTAACTCACACCACCCCCTTTTCTATGCGAGTTTTACACTTTAGGAGCCCTCTCTTCAAAGTGATCTTAGACATGTCCAGCCTGTACTCCGCTGTCGTCCACCAGTCAGTGATCCTCTCCATTGACGCTGGCAGTATTTCATCCGCCGCCTGGTTAACTAATTCCTCTGAAAATATCTTGCCAAGCAGGAAATTCTCCACTTCACGAGCTCTTGCAGGGATCCTCTTATCCTTAACCATGTCGAAGGCTATTTTCACATCTTGGATTTTACCCTGGTCTAGGCGGAGGAAGAACGCGCCCGTTACTATTCCAGCTATTAAGAGCTCCCTTCGATCGAACTTGATGAAACTACTACTGGAGGGTTCCCGGGGGATGTCGAACTCTACTTCTTTTATCAGCTCGTCGGGCCTTAAGCTCGTGACCCTCTTGTCAAGCACGAGCTTTTCCACCGGGATTGTTCTTTCCCCATTAGCGCTAATTGCTTTAACTCTTGCGTCGTAGGCTAGTAGGAGCGTTATGTAGTCGCTGTACTGGGTTGCCGAGGCCAGGTTTCCCCCTATCGTCGCAGAGAATCTTATCGCAAGGGTTCCGAACTTTTTCCACACGTCGACGAATCCCGCGAATCTCACGTCACTGTGTAGGAAGGTTCTGCTTAACTCGTATAGAGTGGTTGTACTTCCTATTTTCACCTTACCTTCTTCGATTTTCACATAGGATAAATGCTTCTTCAAGGGAGTAAGATCTAACAGGTATTTCGGCGTTGGTATTTTCTTATCCCTTATCAAGACTAAGAGCTCTGTGCCGCCTGCCAACGGCTTGACATCTGGGGCGTTTTTGGAGAGGAATTCTAAGGCGTCTTCAATGCTTCTCGGCCTGTACAGTCCGAATATTAGAACTCACCTCTCGTTAAGAAAAAGATATACTCAGGTGGGTTAAAAAATCTTAAACATATTGATCGCTTAGATCTCTTATTCACGTATTTTCACTAGAAACCCTTTTATATGGTACTCACAATAATTCTCCACGGAGGATATAATCATGAAAGTATGTAAAGACGTGGTGGAATGTATTGGTGCAACACCTATTATAAGGCTATCTAAAATAGTGCCCGAAAGCTTCGAGCCAGAAATATGGGCTAAGATGGAGTTCACGAATCCCACCGGTAGCGTTAAGGATAGGATGGCATACTACATGATAAAGAAAGCAATGGAGAAGGGTGAGCTGAAACCTGGAATGACCCTTGTAGTTCCAACAACTGGGAATACGGGCATAGCGTTCTCAGCGCTCGGAAGCGTTCTAGGTTTCAAAGTACTAATAGTGATCCCTGAAGAAATGAGTGCCGAGAGATTCATGCTCATGAGGCTGTTCGGCGCCGACTTCTACTTCACACCCGGAGGCGAGAGCGATGCTGATAAGGCGTTGGAGATCGCCAAGAAACTATCCGCGGAAAACCCGGATAAATACTATTTCTTCGACCAATGGGGTGATGAAGCAAATGTTGAAGCACACTATGAGACTACGGGTAAGGAAATACTAGACCAAATAGGTTGCCCCAAGGCATTCGTGGCGGAGGTTGGCACAGGCGGTACTTTAATGGGTATTGCTAAGAGGCTTAAGGAGGAGTGCAGAGACGTGATAGTTGCCGGTGCAGAACCCGCTGAATGTCCTGTTGCAGCAGGGTGGTTTAAGACGGGCAAGCCAGGTCCATGGGGTAGGCATGAAATCGAAGGCGTAGGTGACGGATTCATCCCGGACATTGTGACGAGGTACAAGCACTTGTTAGATGACTTCGTAACCGTGACAAGCGATGAAGCAATAAAAATGGCCAGGCTTATAGCCAGGAAAGAGGGCCTCCCCGTAGGGATTAGTAGTGGAGCAAACGTGGTGGCAGCCATTAAGCTGGTCCAGGAACACAGGCTCGGGAAAGGGGACAAAGTGGTGACCATACTGCCAGATTACGCTGCTAGGTACTTTAGTACTAGGCTTTTCAAGAAGCAGAGAGAGATAGCTAGTAGAAAGCAGATCTTGGAAGAACTAGATATTTAAACCCCGGTTCTTCAAAAGTTTTTCTTCTTTCTCTTTATTTCTCTATAGTCTTTTCTTTAGTTTATATTATGATTTAAAAGTATATATTTAGGATAAAGTAATGCATAAGAAAAATGTTTAGTGATGCTGTATGAGAGTAAGTAACGGTGCAAACATTGATGCAAACAAGAAGACATATCTCGTAGAGACTGCTACATATAATTTCGCAGTAAACATTTCATTAGGAATGAGCAATGCTTTACTGATAAGGCTCCTCTCATACGGTGTTTCCGAACTCGGTTTACTCACATTTGTTAGGATACTTGCATACGGGGTCAGCCAGGTTCCCGCGGTCCTCCTTGTCGAACGTTACCGGCATAGGAGAAAAATGTTGTGGAATTTGTTTGGAGCCTTAAACAGGCTGGGACCAAGCCTACTGGTTTTATCACTAATCATTCCGAGAGAGTGTTCCCTACCCTTTGCCATAGTGGTCTCTTTCTTATCTCAGTTCGCGGGAGGGATTGCCGGGGTCGCGGCTACAGACGTTCTGGCCGACATCATACCTTTTGAAGAATCCCCGCATTTCTTCTCCAAGGTCAACCAGTTGAATTATGTTTCAATAAGTCTTGCTTTCATAACCTCATTCGCAACTTTTGCATTAATATCTGACTACCTGGTCTCATACCAACTCCTCTACGTAACGTCTTTCATCATAGGACTGGTCTCCACGGTCTTCTTGATCAGAATAAGGGACCCGAAGGCATTTATACATTATGAGAAACCATCAGTTAGGTTTTATGATGATCTGGAAGTTGTGAAATTAATTCTTCATGACGGGAGGCTCAAGAGATACCTTCTAGTTATATCATTGTTCAACTTCGCAGTCAACATCCCCGCTCCGTTCTGGGATTACATTGTTATGGTTGTAATAGGGGGTAACGAGTTGATAGTTGTACTGAAGAATGTTACAAGCCTAGTGGTCAAGGCCGTGGGCGTGTTCTTCTGGAGGAGGGAAATTGTTAAATTCGGTTTGAGAAAGGTAACGGTGCTCGGGATGGCTTCAACATCTGTGGTTCCAATACTTTACAAGGATTTCGCCACTTCCACGAGCCTCCTGGGAATCGAAGCCGTTAGCGGCTACGTATGGGCTCCCTTGGACCTCTCTATCTTCCTCTACAATGCTTACCTACCTCCGAAAGAGGTTAGACCAGCCTACCTCTCCATCCTGGGTTTAACCATAAACTCAGTTTCCAGTTTAGCATCAATGATGGGTACAATAATAGCTGTTTCAACCGGGGACGTGGGCAGTGTTCTCTTAGCTTCAAGTGTTTTGAGAGGCATTACTGCTACGATAGCCTATGCCGCACTCCCCGAAATAGAGGAGAAGTATATTTCAGAGCGCAAGTATTAGGGTTATAAGAATTATTTCAATATTGACTAACATGGAGTGATAGAAGGAAGTATGAGATTAGACCCTAATTTGTGCATATTATGTAGAGGGAGAGGATTCTGTGGTCTTTCGCATTGCCCAGTTCTGTCCAGGACGAGAGCCCAGGTCAAGTTGAAAAAAGTCGAAAGCTCGAAAGTGATTGAGGGCTCGTCACCTCCCGCGGTTTTCGTGGGCCGATATGGGTATCCATATGTTAGGATTGGGGCCTCCACGCCGCCTTTGATGGGCGACACTTCTCTTTACGATTATCCTGAGAAATGGCTGGGTCTCAAGATAGATGATGTGTTGGATTTCAGGTGGAGCTTGATTACAGGGTTCACTGTTAACCAGGTTAGAGCGGTGGATAATCCATTAGTGGAGAATGTGAGATTAATGGTTATGAGTGTGAAGCCTGTTGACGTTTACATCGAGGTCTCAAAGCCCCCAAGGCCCGTGATCACTTTCGATGAACATCTACCACCCATGGGCCCCAGGTCTCCTTTGGAAAAAGTGAAAATAATCGGGAACCCCAGCATACCCAAGCCTATAGACAGCGTGGTTTCAGACCATGATCTCGAGGCTGAGAAAGCGGTGTTGAAGCTGTACTTTGACGGAGTCCCCGTCTCTCATATTCAAAAAATATTTAGCATAGGGGCCCTCGGGGTTAGAGGGCAGAGAAGGCTCGTCCCCACTAGGTGGAGCATTACAGCCGTGGATTGTATTATCTCTAGGAATCTCTTGAAGAGTGTTAAAAAATATGAAGTATTAGGGGAGATTCAAGTATTTGAGCACAGGATTCATGGGAACTTGTTTCTCGCAATACTCTACCCTGAAAAATGGAGTTACGAATGGATGGAGGCTTGGTGGCCAGGGTCAGCCTGGAACCCGTTATCATCCAGCGTCGTTGTGGAGGGAGACTACGAGGACTACAAAGGCAGGGATACGTATCCCGGGATAGGTGGTTGTTACTATGCCAGCATGCTTGCAACTCTCGAGTATTTAAACCGGGTTAAGAAGCAGGCTACTGCGATCCTGCTTAGGGAGATTTATCCGAGTTTCAACATACCAATCGGTGTGTGGTTTGTAAGAGAATCTGTGAGGGCAATGTTTTCTAAACCACCTGTTTTAAAAACTACGAGCCTTAAAGAGGTTGGGAGCTATCTTGACACAGCCACTAAACTCGGAGCGTTGAAATGGTTTTCATCTTCTAGGCTTATTCAAAGGATTATATCTGAGAGGAAAATCACAGATTTCTTTGAAAAGGGGTAGTTAATGCTCAAGACCTGTCGGATAATCAAGCGGAGAGCGATGACAGCTTTGTCGAGGAGTGGATTGCCAGGGCTTGACTATGCTTTAAACCCTTATACGGGTTGTGTTCACGCCTGTATCTACTGCTACGCCAGGCTTTACACACAAGATAGGGGAATCTCTGAGAATTGGGGGAGTATTGTAGTAGTTAAGGAGAATCTTCTCGAGGTTTTAAACAGCGAGGTTAAAAGGTTGAGAAAGGGCGTGGTTGGTGTGGGAACGGTAACGGATGCTTACCAGCCTATTGAAGCCGTGTACAAGCTCACTCGGGAGGCCGTGAGAATCCTGTTGAGCAACGGGTTCAAGGTATCTATTCAAACTAAAAACCCATTAATATTGAGGGATATTGATGTTCTATCAAGAGGTAAAGAACTTGTTGACGTCGGCTTTACCATTACCTCGGTTAAATGTAGCAAGTCAAGATTGATGGAGCCCAACGCGCCATATCCTGAAGCAAGAATAGAGGCTTTGAGAAAACTTAGTGGGTTAGGTTTTAAGACATGGATCTTCTACGGCCCTATCATACCAGGCTTCAACGATGATGAAGACACGATAACATCGCTTGTTGACATTGCATTAGAAACCAATAGTGTCCTCTACTACGATCCTCTACACTTTAAGCCGTTCATGAAGGATCCTAAACATCCATTATTCCCTCTCTATGCTTCAAACGCCTTATCTGAAAGAATCGGCAAAGCAATATCGCGTTTGCGTCAAAAATGTCTGGAGCGGGACGTTCAGTGCAGGGGAGGATTTGAGTATTGAGTCATTTACACGGTTTTTCGGAGAACCTTACTTTAGAATACGGAGATTCTAAGAAGAAGCCTTCGCCGCACCTAGGACATACTACTAAGATAGGCCTCTCTCTTTCCTCGGAAAGGGTTTGCTTCTCAACAACATAGATTGTTGTCTCGTACATAAAGGTAAATTCTCCTATTCCTCCTTCAAAGCCGCAGTTAGGGCATTTCAACTTCATGCCTAACCAATAATAATTTGTTTAAATCTCTTTAATAATGATGGGGGCGCACCACAAACTAATACAATACCATATCTAATCATGAGGAAAGGTGAAGACTTGTTGAATGGATTAGAATGTTTAGCGATCAGGCTTTTCAAAATCAATGACTTAAGCCAGGTTTTGATGGTTGAAAAAGAATCGTTTCATCCGGGTCAGCAGTATGACGAGTCTGTATTTATGCGCTATCTAGACATGAAGCATGTTTTTCTAGTAGCGGATTTGCGTGGAAAAATAATTGGCTATGTACTGGGTTTCGTAGAAGATTCTTCCATCGCTCACCTGGCATCCATAGCAGTTAGTTCTTCCTACAGGGGCTTGGGGATAGGGAGGCGGCTTCTCGAAGAATTTGAGAAGAAAGCAACAGCGTTAGGGGCGAAGAGAATAGTCTTAGAAGTCAGCACGTCTAACACTGTTGCTCTAAACATGTATGTGAAAAAAGGCTACAGGATAGTGAGGCGTATACCAAAATATTACGGAGATGAGGACGCATACTTGATGATAAAAGATTTCAAATCGTAATTAAGGAAGCCGTTCACGGTTGAAAGAGCTGTGAGCTAGTTAAATCCTTTGCACTAATAGTCAACCGTACCGAAAGCTTTTTTTAAGCTAGAAGGTATAATGTTCTGGATATATCCTAGGGGGTAGATGTGTCTCTTGAGCCACGCTACCATAGATTCGTGTATATTAGCGATGCGAGCGTCTTGAACGAGCGTGCCCGGGGCTTCCCGAGAGGTAAGCACACGCTCTACTCGTTCCTACCGGTCGTATTCCTATGGCGTGGCTACAGTACCGGTAGTCACGCAATGCTCGGCATAGGTGCTGTGGCAGGGAGCCCTCGAGAACAATGCTGACAACAGTGCGAGGGCTCCATGAGCTTCTAGGCAAGACTACTAGCATTAATAATCTCCGCGATATCCTCAACGGGCTCTTGTAAAGGGAAGAGATCTGTGAAAAAGGAGAGCAGCTGAAACCCGGGGGTTAGTATTGAGGATCGTGCTGGGGTATAGCGTTAAAAACTACATTGAGCTACTCCAGCCATTCAGCCCCGCTTTATCCCCGTTCGACTAGGAGCACATTGTATTAACCGATTATGCACTACGACCCGAGATCACTCCATCGGGCACCCACGGAAACCCAGTATTCATTAAAACCCCTGAATGCGAGCACGGTGTATACATTAATAAAGATAGATTGGAGTGTAGGGCAGAGGCAGGCTTCTCACACTTTACGCATGGAGTAGCAGTTGTTAAGGGGCCCCGGGGCCCCCGCGTAGGTACTAGTAGCGAGACATTGGACTGCGAGAAGATTATATACGAGTCGAGGCCTGGGGCTTTTATTGATGCCTGCTTCGACGGCTCCTCTACGAGTGTTATCACTGTGGACTACTCGGGTTTAAGGGTGTACAGGGGCCTCTACAGGAGGAATCCTGTCAGTGTGCATGAGGGGTTTAACCCCTGTAGTGCTGTATTCGATGATTACAGGTCTATTTCCATTATTGTGTATGGCGATAACCCATTTGAGATCGGGATACCCTTAGCGGCAATAGTGTATACTGGTAGTAGCTTCTACGGGATCTCGGGTAAGTGGCCTGTGGGATGTTTCCTATGAGCCCTTAGTCCTACTAGGGGATAACTATGAATTTGCAGGGGTTTATAACGACCTACCCGTGTTCAATGGCGATGGGAGGCTCTGCAGGCTTGAGAGAGGAGCACTAGTTGAACTAGACTTCGTTAAGGCCCCTGTAGAAGGGCCCTCCGTCTATGATATAGTAGCAGTGGATAATGGTAGGTCGTTGAGGGCCTACGACCCCTCTGGGAAATATATTCCCCGAGCCGCCAAAGGAACATGAGGTAAACTGCTATGCTACACGCTACGGGGCTTTGTGCTGCAGGAGCGGGCTCTGCGGTCTAGCGGGGCCAGGGGTTTCAGCCATTAACATCGAGGCTTATAATAACGTGGGCCATGAGCTACGAGTAGCGAGTAATGTATCATTGATGCTTGGCTACGGTGATAAGCAACATTACTGTAGGCCCGGGGAGCCATTTGTAATTAAAGAGGAGAAGGCTAGTGTGTTGAAGGGGGTTGTCTTCGAGGCCGGGGGTCACTCACTTGCTTAGTAGTGAGAGCAAAGTGGTTACATCGCCACCAGCCAAGGTCTCGGCGGGGGCCTATGGCAGAGTGTATGAGAGCACGGGGCTACACGAGTGCGGTGGATTGCCCCTAGCGGAGTCGATGATTAAGAGGGTTGAGAAGCCATGTAGAATCAAGCTCGAGGCTCTTGGTAGAGAGCCTCCGAGGACCCATCAACAATATGCACGGATAGGAAACGCAGATAAATGATTGTTGAAGCCGTTGACACGGTCTCATGCGATAGAGTGCGAGTAGTAGATATGAAGCTGGAGTGGGTATTCATGCCTGAGTCAAGGTACTGGGTTAAAATAGATCATGGAGATGGAAGCATCATGATCGAGCTTAGAGCCGAGGACGGTGTGCTGGTGGAGGCTGTTTTGAAGTGTAGGAATGGAGAGGCCTAGTTGAAGCCCGGTTTAAACAGTATGAAGGAGTATGTTATACCAGCCGGGGTGCACTTAACACTGGAGAAGAAGAGGTTTATACATAATGTAATTATAAAGAATATAGCAGTACCGAGCCTCCTCGACAAGCTTCTAATCGCCATAGATAACTCCCCAGTAAAATCACATTATTTCATACCCGGCAACATTGCTTTGCAGAGGCTTTTCTAGAACGAGGCGTACGGATTCTAATGTAATGTAAAGTAGTACTTAGGCCTGCTAGGAAACTCGCGCAAACTAACTCCCTCTCTATAAGATAACTCTTATTAAGTAACGATTATAGAGTTTGCCAAGATAGATTTCCAAGGCATACTAAGAGTTCTTCAACATCTACTCCACACTGATACGCAGAGGATTGTTGAACACTCTCTTCATGACACCAAGTATTCACTGCACAATTATAAGGTAATGTAATATCAACAGACTGTGCTTCGCAACACTACTTCCTAATCCACAGTACACCTACTAGGAAGAGAAAATGTAGTAAGAGAGCTATTGAACCATAAGTAGCGGACATGTAAGCGGGGCATACCCAGAGAGCTAAAAATATGTGGGGTCAAGTAGACTGCTTAATTTTTGCACATATTTTACCCCTCTGCCCGCTTCTTCTCCGCATCTCCCTCTACTACTTCTAGGTAGTGTTTTCTCTCGAGGTGGAGCTTGGCCGCTGAGGATGGTTTAGCCGGGCCCGGCTCTGCTGCTACGTGTCCGCACTGTGGGCAGGTTCGCACGCGCACCGTCATGGGCCTTGCCTTACTCTGAAAGCCTCGCCCTTTGGGGCGGGGGAGGAGATTAGAGGGGGCCGTGTCCGCGCGGGTTTCTATATGGGTGTTGGGTAGTGAGAGGCTTGATCAATACCTAACGCTTCATTATAGGCGGGGTGTGCCCCGCGTGTAAGTTAAACCCCGGGAACCACGCTGGCTTGAAACAATGCTTGTGGTAGAGTAGGGTATTTAAGGCATGGTGGTGTTTTTCCTAAACGGTGTTGTCTGGTTGCCTGGGTTTTCCCGCCGTGGCTTCGCCGGCTTGCTCGTCTTAGTGGTTTTCCTGGGCTTGGCTGCCTACTACGCCTACAACTACTACAACTACTTGAATACGACTAGGGATAGCGATGGTGATGGAATCCCGGATGTCGACGAGCTGAGTAAGTACCATACTGACCCCAATAGCATGGACACGGATGGTGATGGCTTAACGGACTACCAGGAGGTCTTCGCATACCGTACAGACCCGTTAAAGCCTAATCCAAACGTGAAGTACGCAGTGGATTTGGGCTTAGAAAAGTATATTGAAATTGTTAAGCCTTTGGACAATGATGGAGTTCAGGATAGTAATGAAAGACAGTTTGTTGAGTTAATGGCTAATAGTAAGAAAGTTTTGGATGTTCCTACTTTCATAAATTATTTGAAGGAAAAAGCTTCCGATGGTATGATAACAGATGAAGAATTAAAACATTCTAATAACTTTGCAAGTTTGGTTAAAGGATTATATGATGAAATTTACAACCTAAAAGCTCTGTATGAAAACAATCCTAAATTGAAAATAGAAGACCCAATAAAAACAATTGATTATTCTTCTGGCTTAGGATTAAGATTAGGTTTTGATAAAGAATTGGCTAAAGATGCGACAGCAAAAGCTATTGGATATTATGGAATCGCTGTTATTGATAGAAAGTTGCCAGAGGATTTCGATGAAATCTCCTTGCTGATAAATGCTACACAGGTCGATAAGTACGGGGATAAGCTTGTTGATTTCTCCCCCATAGTCTTCCACTCTGTATATGGGAATAACTTTGTTTTAACCCCAGATGCTGGTAGGGAGACCTGGATGCTTGCCAGGCACTTAAAACTAGTCGTGGAATCAGGCTTCAATATACTAAGACACCCCGAGATGTTTGAAGGACTGAATGGAAAAATAATCGCCAACGCTTACTCAATCTTCGACGCGCGGTACGGAGTAAACTACGCGGAGCAAATACTCAATGGAAGAACTCTTAAGCCTACAGACAGTGATGTTTGGGATTTGATAATGCTTCAGTGGAATTTGTATTCTAATAAAGCCCCTCAGCTCGGTGGAGGAGATAAACTTTACAATAGAGACTTCCCATGGTACGACTCCGATAAATTAGGTACATTATACCGAGACCCAAACACGAGGAGACAAGCCCTATACTTCCTATTCTACATTGACAACGGCACGTTCGACATGGAGAGAGCACGAAAATTCCATTCGCTGACGTTGACTCTTCCAAGAGAAGTAGTAACCGACTTGTATAACCTACTCATGTGGCGGAGAACAGTTCCAGGAACGTACTATCGACCAATATACCCCAATTACACAGCACGCTCCATAGACGACATCCTTAGATGGATAGACCTCGTCACCTACGAGAAAAAACTGATAGATGAAAACACAGCTGAAAAACTAAAGAACGAGGTAAAAACACTACCACCAAAATTCACACCAGTCGGAGTTGAAGGAGCAAAAACAGCATTAATACAAGCTGAGAAAGAGTATGAAGCTATAAGTAAGCTGTATCCGGATGGAACTATTAAAAATTGGCTAGGAGACGTTTCTCCAAGATGGTATTATTATCAGTTTGTAAATGATAGAGGAATGAACGGATTAAGAAATACTCACTTGCAATATGTCGGTCTGGAACCCTCGGAACTAGGAAAGATTCTTGTATCTTATCCGCCTGTAGATGTGTGGAATAATATTAAAGATTTAAATGGTATAGACCAATATATAACAAAAAACTGGAAATATTGGGATTTGGTTAAGTTTGTAATGGGGTATGAAAGATGGTATAAAACAAGTATTTATGGAATGCTTGAAAGAGAGACAATTAATTATAGTATACCGCAGACTCTAAAGGCTTTTGGTTTCCCAGCTTATTGGGTTGGAATCGAACCGACTCCAATAGGAGCAGCTAACTATGAGTGGGTAGTTTCACTACCAGATTACATTGCCAATAAGCTAAAGGGCGAATTTAATGATAAAATAATAATCGGGCCTGCAAATGGCTTTGGATTGTATTTTTGTAAAGAGGGAATGATAAAAGATGGAATAAGTGAAATTTTTGGATTTAGCGGAGGAACAGGTTTGTTAGCGGATAAACAACCTTCTCTTGGTTTAGGTTCAAACTTTAGATTCTACTTTTTGAAAAGATGGTAAAATGGGTTGATTAGCAAATCGAGCAATGTTAATTTTTTGCTAGCTTGATCATTAGCGTTTTCACTGCCCGGTGAGATAATAGTAAGCTGTAGACATGGTAGATTCTACGTCTACATAACGTTCCACAGAGACGTGGGATTTAGAGATCCTCAGACAATTGTGGGCGTAGACTTAAACTTCTACAACATAACATAGGTAACACAAACAAATTAATACCAGCAATAATTAACAACCATCGGGGGACAGGCGGTAGTCCATATACACCTCCTAAACCCCTAGGATCTAAAGCATCCCTGTCAGGGATGTGATCGCTGTCCTGTATAGATGCCTGGAGCTGCCTCGGGGTTTTTAGGAGATTTTAGAAGTGCTATAGAATCAATGTTAACTATGCTCTGTATTAACTATCCCAAATTGCTTTGCATGTAAACTATTGAGGAAAGTACTTTTGTTTTGTTCTTAAGCCACGATATTAGAGAAATATTAAAAGCGATAATACCTATTCCGGGGGACTCTATATTCCACTTCGTAAGATAGTGAAGAAGGATCTAGATGAGTTCGGAGGCATCAAGGATCTGAGGATCGAGGGGGAAGGGTTCTTTAGGGTGAAGGAGTATATGGGTAGGCTTTATTTAGTAGATCCCGATGGGAATGCATTTATAATTAAAGGGGTCAACTATGTTTGGTTTAATGCCGATCTCTCGATAACCTATGAGGCTCCTTATACAAGAAATATACAGACTAGATATGGTAGTAGAGATGAGTGGGCCAAGGAGTCCAAGAAGAGGTTAATTGAGTGGGGATTTAACGCTTCGGGAGCCTGGTCAGACCCTGATGTCGGCCCCATATATGCTGAATCTACATGTAACGCCTAACTACTATAAAAATAAGGATGGTTACCTTAGGAGGAGAGTTCTCACCCTAGCCAGGGATCCAGATGTTCTTTAGTAGCCCTCCCAGACCTACCCAGGCATCCTTGATCCTGATTTCAAGAGGATTGCTGAAAAGGTGGCTAAAGAGCTGGTTGTTCCAAAGGATAAGTATTTAATAGGCTATTTCACAGATAATGAGGTGGATTTCAGCATTGATACTGTATTTAATGAGTTTATGAATATGCGTGGTGGCGAGCCTGGAAAAAGGAGTCCTTTTAGATTATCTCTCGAGGTTTTTCTTAGACATATCAAGGCTTAACAGGTAGTTGGGAACAAGTTTTAGGGGTTTTGAAGACATCTTAGACTATACTGCAAGAGAGTCTTCTGCTATAGATGCTAAGAACGGGCCTGAGGGTGGGAAGGTTATTGCTATGCTGAAAAGAGGCTTTGCTAGGGAGGTTGCTAGGAAGTATGCTGAGATCTGCGTTAGGGCAATTAAATCTGCAGATCCAAACCACCTAATCCTTGGAGGCAGGTTTGCAGGGGCAAATGCTAAGCCTGTTGTGAGATCTTTTGACATATTTGATGTTATATCTAACAACCACTATGGCGAGGATCCTCACATAGTATGCTTTGGATATTTATTTAAAGAAGCTGGAAGGCCTATAATGCTGACTGAGTTCTCATTTAGGGGAGAGGATATGGGGCAACCAAATACCATGGGTGCAGGTATCGTGGTTGAAGGCCAGAGCTATGGAGCTCTCTACATGAGATCATGGCTGATCCCCCTCCTAGAGAAGAGGTTCTTCGTCGTGTATCTCTGGTGGGAATATATGGACGAGCCTTTCGAGGGCAGGATACCGGATGCGGAGGACTTTAACTATGGCCTTGTAAACCTCTATGACGAGCCCTATGCAGAGGTTATCGAGGCATTTAAAGAAGTTAACAGCTTATTCCCAATTCTATGAATATTTAAAATATTGGCTGAAGATTCTTTGGTAGCCCCTTATACCCTGACATTGTGGGCAAAGTAGCTATGGTGACTGGGGGATCCCAGGGGGTTGGGGAAGCTATAGTAAAGAGGCTATGCGTGAGGGATCTAGAGTCATGTTTTTTAGTGTAGAGCAATCATGATGAGTTCAATGACTATTGAAAACTGTTAGACTATTATGTGAACTTTAACTTGATCTCGTTGAAAACTTTTTTCGAAGGCTTCAACTCCTTTATTGAGAGGGTATTCGCTAGTTACCAGGTCATCGACTTTGACGAGCCCCTTTCTCAATATTTCGATCGCTCTTTCAAAGGGTCCACATCTGCTTCCCACAAGCCTGGCTTCCTTCACCACGAATTTGGTAACATCAAAATCGATTGTCATCCCATGGGTGGATTTAACCGAAATAAGGCCTCTAGGTTTCACGATTTCAACTGCTAATTTCAAACCCTCGGGGGTTCCTGTGGCTTCTACTACGTAATCAAAGCCTTGCCCCTCTCTAGTATGTTTTCTAACGTATTCGATTACCTCGTCTTCACTGACAATTTCATCCACATTCGAATTCTTGACGAAAACTTGCTTGGGAGAGTCTTTCCTTACTACAGCGACTAGTTTGATGGGTCTGGCCACGGCTGATATGGTTCTTAGCGCGAGCAGTCCTATAGTTCCCACACCTATTACGGCAACGTGGTGAAAGGGCTTAACAGGCGCTAACTCCAGCATTTCAACTATGGAGGCCAGGGGCTCTACGAAAGCGGATTGAACGTTGGAAAGCCCCTTTACGCTATGGATGAGGTCAAACCTTGAAACTACGAATTCCGCCATGCCACCGTCTCTGGTTATTCCAAGGGTTTCCCTGTAAGGGCAATGAGTTTTCAATCCCTCACTACAAAACGAGCATTTTCCGCAGTGAAAGTTTATCTCGCTTGTCACTTCAGTGCCGATTAAGGATGGATCTACGTTTTTGCCGACATCCACTATTTTCCCCACTAATTCGTGACCGGGAATCAAGGGCAACTTGCCTGGTTTGTAACTCCCCTTGTAAAAGGCTTTATCAGTTCCGCAGATTCCCACTCTTCTAACCTTTATGAGTACTTCGTTGTTGGCAGGGCTGGGATCTTCAACCTCTTCTAGGTGTAGCTTTTTCGGAGCATGAAGAACTAGAGCCTTCATCATATCCACCTACTCTTTTATGTAGGGCTTACCCAGAGCTCTTGGCATTTTAACCTTCTTCATGATCACCACGACGGTTACGAGTGTAGCCAAGTAGGGAAGGGCTTTAAACAAGCTCTGCCCGCTTGTCCTCAAGAATGTCAGGTACTCTGGGAGGATGACTTGCTGGACTTTCAGCGACAACCATGTTGCGAAAGCTTCGAAAAATCCGAAGAGGAATGCTCCCAAAATGGCTGTCAACGGGTGCCAGTTGCTGAAGGATACATTAGCGAGTGCGACAAAGCCTCTTCCCGAAGTCATTTCTCTGCTGAAAAACCCTACCCAGTTGACGACTAGGAACGAGCCTGCTATTCCTGTGTAAGCCCCACCGATACCGGTTAAGAGAAGCCTGGTTCTGTACACGTTCACCCCCATGGCTTCGGCTGAGTGCGGGTTTTCGCCGCAAGCCCTTATTCTAAGCCCCCAAGTGGTTTTCTCCAGCAAGAACCATGAAGCTATTGCAAGCCCTATTGCTACAACACTTATTGGTTTCAAAGTAAGAATAGCATTGCCAATGGGTAGCTGAAGATCCGCCAGCTTCCCCACGCTTGGAGACCCGCCATACTCTCCCCAAAGTCTGTAAAGCGTTAGCGTGGCTATCCCGAGTGCTAGCATATTGATCCCAGTGCCCACCACTATCTGGTTGCTGTGAAGATAGGAGCTGAGATATCCCATTAGCATCCCGATCGCGAGACCAACAGCCGAGGAGACTATCAATGCCAGGTATGGGTTGCCAGTATAGTTAGTGACTATGGCGCTCGTTAAAGCAGTGAGTATCATTATGCCTTCAAGACCTATGTTAACTACGCCGGATTTCTCAGTAAGTATCTCACCCGTGGAGGCAAGTAGAAGCGGGGTCATAGATGTCAGAGATAGGGATAATAAGGTTATTACGTCGTCAATAGGTGTCACTTCCGCCTCACCCTGAAAAAGGTCTTCATGTAGTGGTAAGCGAAGGGTATTGCGAGAGAGATGACAATGATGCCTATTATCAGGTCAGCTACTTGATGGGGGAGACCAAGCCTGGTCTCTATCCACTGTCCTCCTATTAGAAGTCCTGACAGAAAAATACTTGAAACCACCACTCCAACCGGGTTGTTTCTTCCTAAGAGGCTCGCGCCTATTCCTAGAAACCCATACCCGTATAGACTCATCATCATCGTGTCAAGCCTGTGTACAATACCCAGGACTAGAATAGAGCCGCCGAGACCTGCCATACCGCCTCCTAACGCGAAGGATGTTAGCACTAGTTTTTTGTTCTCGAAACCAGCAATCGTTGAGGCAATTGGATTAAGACCCGATACCCTCATGGCAAAGCCTAGCTTCGTCCTGTAGAAAAGATATGCCCCGCCAATAGCTGATGCAAGCGCCACGAGGAATGACGTATTAAGCCTAATTATTCCTAAATCCACCACCGGTAGTTTCGCACTATCCGGAACCTGCTTTGTCAAATGCGGTATAGACGGATCTGTCAAGTAAGTAGCTATAACAAACATTGAGATGTTGAAAAGAGCCCAGTTAATCATTATTGCCGCTACAACCTCGTTAACATTCCTGTAAACCCTTAGCAACGCCAGCACCATGCCTAAAGCCGCACCAGCCAGTCCCCCGGCTATTAAGGCTAGTAGCAAGCTACCAGTGTATAAGGCTGTCACTAACGAGGCTATAGCCCCAACGTACAACTGCCCTTCTCCACCAATGTTGAACATCCCGGTAAGGGCTGGGTACAGGAATGCTAAAGCGGTGAGAATCAGTGGAGAAGCTCTCGAGAAGAGGTAGCTCGCATTGTCGAATCCCTTAGCGAAGATAACAGTATATGCTGCTAGAGACAGTTCTGACGGATATCCCATGAGAATCATTATACCTGCTGTTATAGTCAGTGATAAAAGAATCGATAACGAAATTTCCAATAACGCCAGTCCGTACTCTCTCTTCCTATTAGTGATGTTTTCAAGCAATTTTCTCATTACATGGACTTTCCCGTTCAACAAGAACCCCCCATGCACAACCCTATCTTCTCCACAGTGAACTCGTTAGGCGTTCCTTCAGCGGTGATTCTGCCGTTGTACATTACAACTAATCTGTCGCTTAATAATAATAGTTCTTCAAGATCAGAAGAAATCAGTAATACGGCACCTCCTTTGCTTCTATGATCGAGTAGAAGGTGTCTTATTTGCTGTGTGGATTTAACGTCGAGCCCCTGGGTGGGCTCCATGGCTATTAACAACTTAGGGTTTTTAACAAGTTCCCGCCCTGTCACTATTTTTTGCTGATTACCCCCGCTAAGGTGTTTAACGAGAACCCTTAGGCTTGCGGCCAAAACTTCATAGTCTTTCATTACTTTAACGGATAGATTGTCCAATTCTCTTGTCATTATGATGCCGAACCTGTTCGTCAAAAATACGTGATTTGTAAGCAAGACATTTGCAGATACATCCATTTCGCCAACAAGCCCTATTTTCCTCGACTCTGGTATAAATGATATTCCTTTCTTCAACCTTTCTTCAACAGATAGGCTTGTAATGTCTTCATTTTCAAACAAGATTCTACCTTTAATTGGCTTCCTCAACCCGATAATTGCCTCTGCCAACTCTTTCTGACCGTTGCCTTGTATGCCTACAACCCCTACTACTTCCCCGCAATGTATTTTTAACGAGATCCCCTTCAGAGTGCTTTGCTCCTTGTCGCCTTTCACCTGAATATTTTCTAGAACAAGTATTTCTTTGGAGCGATTGTTCAACGATGTTTTGCCTGCTTGTTTCAGCATGTGTAACTCCTCTCCAATCATCATCTTTGCCAGTGTTGATTCATCGATGTTTGCTGTTTCAGCCTCTCCTACTATCCTCCCCTTCCTTAACACGACCACTCTATTCGTTAACTCCTTTATCTCTCTCAACTTGTGCGAGATGAAAATGATAGATACGTGTTTTTCACGCAAAGTTCTTATTAGCCTGAACAATTCCTCTATTTCAATAGGGTTTAGAACGCTGGTGGGCTCGTCAAGTATTAAGATCTCAGCCCCGGTAATAAGCGATTTAACTATTTCAACTTTTTGTTGAACACCTATAGGTAATCGACCCACGGGCTCGTCCAAGGGGATTTGAAACCCCAAGGTTTTAAGAAGTTCCTCCGCCTTTCTGCGTGTTTCATCAATCGTTACCTTTCTATTGATAGTGCTCATGAATAGATGCATGTTTTCAATTACGGTGAATTCATCTATTAGCGAGAAGTGTTGATATATCATCCTTATCCCGTGCTTCAAGGCATCCCATGGGCCGTGAAGGACTACCTCCCGGTTCCTTATATAGATTTTACCCGAGGAGGGCTTTATCTCGCCGAACAAAATTCTCATCAAAGTAGTTTTGCCCGCGCCGTTCTCGCCTAGAAGGCCGAGTATTTCGCCTGGATATACTTCGAGGGAAACGTTATCCAAAGCTTTAACTCCGTCAGGATAAATTTTGCTTATGTTTTCAAGCCTGACGAGAGGCTCTTTTACCATCGATTCTAACCCGTAGGCATTCTTATGAAGGATATGTGGTCTGTGGAATAAAAAATTAAATAGGTTAGATGGATCCTTTGGAGAGCGCGGCGTTTAAGTTGCCGTTGATCAACGCATCTATTATGCTGTTGTATTCTTCGACACTGACAGGGTCTTTAAAGGCTATCTCGCCGCTCACAATCTTCTGGTAGAGCTCGTTATAGACGGCCCACGTTGCTGAATCAATATATTGTGTTCTAGTCTGGTTCACTATCGAGACAACCTCTTCCACTGTGTAATCTTTTAATTTACCAACCTCACTAGCCCATTCTGCGAATATTCTCACACCTTCTAAGTCCCATATCCCCACACCCGACTCTGCAAGTCCTAGCACTATAATACCGGGCTCCCACTTCTTCTCAACAACCATCTTAATAACGGTGTATACTGCGACATCCACTCTTTTCGCACCACTAAGTGGAATGTTCTCAGGGGCATACCACTCCTGGCTTGCATCCTGTCCTATGGCGAACGCCTTCCCCATTCGATTCTTATTCCAGTCCACGACAGCATCCATCATGCCCACGTGTGTGTATCCAGCTAACCCGTATAATACCACAGCTCCTTGCTGGAGCATCTGCCAAGCAGTATTATAGCCAACCTGGGGTTCCGTGAAGGTATTAGTGTACTGCCACAAAAGGCTGACGTTGTACCCCGTCTTCAACTCAAAATACTTTATGCCGAAGAGGTAGCCGATGTGGAACCTCCAGAGAGGCGGTATGCTCATACCCGCTACAGCGCCAACTTTGCCAGCATTAAGGTTTTTCGCCATTCCCGATGCCAGAACTCCTATCAGTGAGCCAACCTCCTGCTCCTTGAACAGGATATCCACTTCATTATTCCTGATCACGAATGTTGAGGCATCAATTAATGCGTATTTCTGGTTGGGGTAATTGTCAGCGGTCTTGTTAAGAGGATCAGTCCATAAGAATCCAACGAGAACTATTAAGTCGTACTCGCCAGACTCGGAGTAGGATCGTAAAACATTCTCCATGTCGGCGACAGACCTAGGGGTCGCATAGTCAACTTTGACATTAAACTCCTTTTTAGCCCTCTCGGCTCCTAGCCACGCCATGTCGTTGAAGCTTAGGTCTCCCCTACCACCCACATCGAAGAGGAGTAGAACCTTCGTTTCCTCAGTAGGCTGTCCCCCACCCGGATTAAATCCCCCCAACAGGACTATTGCGATACTGGCGACAATTACTATTGCGACAAGTAGAAGAATTAGAGTTGTTCTGGCAATAGATTTCATCCCATACACCACGTTAGAATATAATAGAAGGTTAAAATATTTAATCATATCCGATATTTTTAAATCAAATCTATGACTACTTTAACACGTATAGAGGTGTATAAAGGATATGCCACGTGGCGAGGGAGTCAATACGGTCTCCCGCCACTACGTTGTTGCCGGAATTTTTGTGATCTTATTGATGTATGTTACTCCTTATGCCATTCTTCAAAAGGCTAAAGACGCTAGTCTTTTCGCTTACTGGACAATTCTCAGTCTCATCTGGATAATCGTATCAATAATTTATCTTTACAAGTGGGTGAGAGAATGAACTCCATTCATCTCGTCGCTCTCCTAATATACTTCACCGTGGGAACAATCATAGCTTACATATCTAGGAGGATGGGTGTTAAATCAGCGTCTGATTACTATGTCGCGGGCGGAAGGATGAGGGGGTTATTGGCGGCAGGAACCTACGCGGCAACAACGTTTAGCGCGTTCATGATGGTGGGGCTGGTAGGATTAACTTATCAAACCGGAGTAGGAGCTCTTGGTTTCGAGCTCATATATCTGGTTTCAACGGTAACCATACTGTCCACACTAGGGTTTAGGATATGGAAGCTAGCGAAGACTAAGAAGTGGATTTCCCCTTCGCAAATGCTAGGGGACTTATACGGTTCTAAGACACTCGCGGTGGCAGTAGCCTTCTTGTATTTATTCGCGATGATACCCTACACCGTTGCACAGATTCAAGGCCTGGGCGTCGTATTTCAGGTAAGCGGTCTTGAATATATTCACGGCGTAATGCTTGGAGCATTAATAATCCTATTATGGATTGTTCTGGCAGGGATCTGGAGCGTTGCAACAACAGACCTCTATCAGGGAATATTAATGCTCGCGGGTGGAATAATTTTCTTATCCTGGACGACCTCCACGCTTGCGCAAGAGGCAGACATTTCTAAGGTTTTAGAAACTCTTGGGGCTCAAGGATTCCTAGGGTTAACTAGCTTCTGGAGCCCACAGGTCTTCCTGGCTTACACTATTCCATGGGTGTTTTTCGCAGTAACCAATCCCCAGGTAGTGTCTAGGCTTTATATTCACAAAGATGCCAATTCCTATAAAAAAAGCGTAGCATTATTCTCTGCCTACGCCTTCCTATACACTCTTATCGCAGTATCAGTTGGAATAATTGCGAGAATGCTTGCCATCGTCGGTTTCATACCCGGCGACCTGCCCAGGGATTCCGTGACACCGAGTCTTCTAAAACTAATGACCCCTGGTTTATCAGCCGTTGTAAGCGTCTCAATCATGGCGGCCGCTATCTCAACCGCTAACAGTATAGTTCTCACAGTCTCGAGCTCGGTTTTCAAAGACATTCTAAACCGGGAGGAGAAATCGCTCAGAGCGGCATTCGCTATCAACCTCGCTCTAACTCTCATCGCTTCAGGGCTGGCTCTTCTAAAGCTTGGATACATTGTTGACTTGTCAGTCCTTACCTCCGTGTTCCTGCTACCCTTAGCGCCCGTTACCGTACTAGGGGTGTGGAGACATGGAAAACTCTCCACGGCGTCAAGTATCGCTGCCATCATGGCGATCATCACAGGGGGAGGAATAGGGTTCTACGGGTTCGTAACCTATGGTGCAGCTAAGACGTTCACAATGTCGTATCTCTACCTTCCCGTTTCGGCATGGATTCTTATAATATCTACAGCAATACTTGCCCTAGGAATTCTCGTCGACGGATTAAGGTTGAAGAACAAAAAAGAGGGCTAGGCGTCTCGGAGCCCACCGTTTAAATACTCGCTGTATCCGGCTAAGTCGAGTAATCCGTGACCGCTAAGGTTGAATAGGATAACCTGGTTCTCGTTTTCTCCGACATATTTCTCCGCAATCTCTATTACTGCTTTAACAGCGTGGGCGCTTTCCGGGGCGGGGACTATGCCCTGCGCTCTAGCAAAAACACCCCTGCTTCAAACACCTCTCTCTGCAAATATGCGACATGCTTTACCAATCTCCAACGAGCGGTATATTGAAATTCCTGATGAAGTACTTCAACACTATTTGCAAGCAGGCAGGCCCACGCCCCTGATAAGGGCGAAGAATCTTGAGAAGGCTTTGAGGGCAAGTGCAAGAATATTTTTCAAGTATGAAGGCGTTCTGCAGACTGGCTCCCAGAAGTTTAATACTGCAGTAGCACAAGCCTATTACAGCATGAAAGAAGGAGTGGAGAGATTATGTACTGAGGCTGGAGCAGATCAATGGGGGAAGTGCACTATCCCTTGCGGGGAGTCTTTTCGGGATCAGGGTCACGGTTTACATGGTAAGAGCAAGCTATCTCCAAAAGCCGCTTCGAAGAATCTTAATGGAAACCTATGGAGCAGAAGTCTACCCGAGCCCTAATTCGCGGACACGGGTTGGGAGAAAATACCTTGAAGAAAACCCTAATCACCCCGGTAGCTTGGGAATAGCCATCTCAGAGGCGATCGAGGACGTTTTATCGAGCAACGGCATAGCAAAGTATAGTCTCGGGAGCGTTCTAAATCATGTCCTACTCCACCAAACCGTCATAGGTATGGAAGCGCTGAAACAGCTGGAGAGCAATGGGATAGGCGCTGAAGAAGTCTCCTACGTAGTAGGGTGTGTTGGTGGGGGTAGCAATTTCGCCGGCCTCTCACATCCTTTCATTCCTTACAAGTTATCGGGTAAAGCAAACACTGTTTTCATAGCTGTGGAACCAAAGGTCGTTCCCTCAATGACGATGGGCGATCATAGGTATGATTACGGAGATTCCGCTGAATTAACACCAATGCTTAAAATGCACACGCTCAGACGCGACTACGTCCCTCCACCTATTCACGCAGGGGGTTGAGATACCACGGCGTCGCGCCTTCTCTCAGCGTTTTAGTGAGAAATAGATTTCCTGCTTCATCGGTTCCTTAGGGAATATTTTTTCGAGAACCTCGGGCCCGCTACTTGTCCACTAGGTAGAATTGGGGGTAGGAGCTCTTCGGGGAGAGCAGGGATTATATTGTACCAGTAATTAGAGAGTATGGATGAATCCTGAGCGGCTTTCAATACCATTCCAGCATGGTTCCACCTTTGGATGTCTAAAACAAGTTTTCTAGTATAAAAGCATCATGTTACCCTAATGTTTAAAGCTCGAGGTTTCATCGAGGCCTCTTAAAAGAGGTCTTGTCCGGTTTAAGCTTACTAGTGGATCGTTAAAGCACCGATAATGGGTAATGCTAGAACTGTAGGAATAGTAAGGATGAATGTAATGTATGCGACAAGATCAGGTCTCCACCCGTATTTCGATGCCATTAGGGTATTTAAAACAGCCGGCGGCATCCCGGATACTACAGCTAATTGGATGGATTCACTCTGTGTGAACCCCATTGACAGCGAGAAGCAAACTGCTATTAGAGGGGCGATGATGAAACGGTAGAAAATAGTTACCAGTAGTGGTTTTTTAACCACGCCGTATGCGATCCCACCCAGCTGGAGCTTTAATCCAAGGACAAAGGTTGCCAGGTAACTGAGAGTTTTAGGCGACCACCATAGTATTCCTGAAACAACTGCTCCAGGACCTCCTAGCTGGTTGAGAAGCACCCCTATAAGGAAGCCTATTAACGCAGGGAGTTTCAAGATTTTGAGCAAGGAGATTTTTTTCAAAGCAATGAAATCGGGTACTAATACGTTTAGAGTCAGGGTTGCCAGTCCCAGAATAGACGCTATTTTTACATCGCCGAACAAGGCGAGGCTTACTGGAAATCCTAGGAAAACCGCGTTAGGGAAGAGAGCGGTAAGGAGAACAGCATTTCTCACATCATCCCTCCATCCCCTAGATACATATCTGAAGGATAGGCCCGCGACAGTTGTGTACGCTACAAATGATGCCACTATTAAAATGTCGGTTTTAGCAAGGCTTCTGGTTGAAAAAGTATATATGAATGCTAATGGGACGAGAAAGTAGTATATTACATTGGTTAACGTAGTGGTGAAAACCTCAAATAGTTCATGCCGAGGGAAAAACCTCTGGGAAACCATTCTTACTAGTAATGCAAATAAAATTATCGCAACAAGGATGAATGAATCGTTCATAACCTTTCACCGTCACCCCTCCTCGACTAGGTATTCATCTCCTCCCCAAATCTCTAATGGCGCGGTCGTGGAGTAGATTAAGGTATTTTCAGGATTGTAGATGCTTATAGTTGCTGGGATGGGCATGTCTTCTTCAAGATCACTAATCATGCAAACCCCTCGTGTAAACAAGCATTGGTAAATCCTTTCTGCTCTAACGGGTTTTGCGACGATCTTATACCTATCAGGGAGTCCGGTGAAAAAAACTTTGTTACTCACAGCGAAGTAAAAGCAGTTTGATGGAATAGTCTCGCTATTACCTTCAGGTGTAACCCAGCCTAGGCTTACTTCCCCAAACTTGAAGCGGTTATAGTACAAGAGTTTTATTTGGTAAAAACCTTTGAGAAGCTTGATCTCCTGGCTCAGGTGTAAACGGCTCGGCTGATCATACCATTCATTTATAATAAGCTCACGGTTAACCCACAGCTTGCAACCATCGGAAGATATGACGTAAAACACGTACTTCCCAGGTTTCTCCACCTTAAGGAAACCCTTCCACTCAATCATGAAGTATTCTGGAGGGACATTAGGATGCGGCTTATCAGTGTAAACAAAACTCACATACGGAGAGACCGACTCCGCAATATGGGTTAATCCAGCGGTGTCCTCGGGGGGTTTATCGCCTTTCCAAGTGTAAAATCTCGTTAAAAGACCGTTGACCAGCCCGCTTTTCGCTTTCACTAAAACGTATTTTGGCAAACAAAACCCCATAATATCTTAATACGCTGTGATAAAATATAATTATTCAAGGCTGTCTTAAATGGTTACCGTAGGTCCCGGATTACTATCAGGGTTGATAAGCACTCTCCCGTCTTTGAGAAAAGCCTATGAAGCGGTAATCTCCGACCTTGAAGTCCCTATTTTATGGGAGCTCTCGAACATAATGGCGGTCAAGAGGTTGAAATATAATGATCACGGGCCCGTGCATGCTCACATAGCGGCAGGAGCAGCACTCATTACTTTCCATCTACTGGTTAAGAAGGGGGTTACCCCGAGCCTAATTAAAGATTGAGTGTTAAACAAAGTTGAGCACGCTATGCTTGTGCCTCTTCTAGCGGGTCTTCTCCA
>Ga0209740_1000008_pt1 | contig 56135 bp, 54 predicted proteins | sample ConCONMetagenome_FD_184733 | JGI IMG/M metagenome (GOLD analysis project Ga0209740, IMG submission 184733) | Hot spring microbial streamer communities from Conch Spring, Yellowstone National Park, USA - CON_C (SPAdes) (version 3) | ecosystem: Environmental > Aquatic > Thermal springs > Hot...
GCAACACCCTGTCGTCTCAATAATTGTCTCTGCCGGATTGAGCCTAGCCTTGAAGCTTCTATTCGGAGTATAAAGACTTGAATTTATAATAAGAGCGCTTCTACATCTCAGGCCAATCCAGAATAACATGTCACTATAGAAAAACATTTATATGTTATATAACTTAATACGTAATGACTGGAGAATTATAATGATTGACGAATCCCTCCTATATTCGGCAATCAAACACGCCTCAGAATTAGGTGCTGAATATGTAGAGACGAGGTTTCAAAGGGACTATGGATTCTCGATCAGCCTCCGCAACGGAAAAATACTTGGCGCAGGATCTAGTAGGAAGAGCGGCGTCGGCATAAGGGTTCTCGTCAACGGGTCTCTCGGTTTCTCATCAACCAATATTGTTGATCGAGAAAGCATATTAGAAGCCGTTGAGAAGGCCGTTGCACGAGCGAAATCACTCAGCAGTCTCAGAAAGAACCCTATCAAGTTCTCCACTGAGAGGGTTGGTAAAGCTTCGTACCAAGTAGTGGTTAAACGCAAGCTTGAGGACTTGGTAGTGGAAGACATAGTGGAAATGGGCTCATCTCTATACAAAACTCTTACAAGTGAGTTGGCAAGGGCTAAAATCCCGGTTACAACGTTCAGCATTGAAACTCACACCCAGGAGAAACTAGTAATAACAAGCGAGGGCGCATACGTTTACTCGGTGATCCCGAGAATATATGTCGACTCAAATAACGTGTTATTCAGCCCTGAAAAAGGGACGCTTCAAAGAATGGTTAGCCTTGCCGCGTCAGGAGGCTTAGAACTGATTGATGAGTGGAGACCGGTTGAAACCATCGTACTCGAAATGAAGAGGCTGGAAAACGTGCTGATCAATAGCGTCCAACCCCCTAAAGAAAAAGTGGATGTATTGGTGGGTTCGGAGATAGTTGGTCTCCTTGTTCACGAGTCTGCCGGACACCCGATGGAGGCTGATAGGATCCTGGGACGTGAGGCAGCACAGGCAGGGGAATCATACGTGAAACCCTCCATGATAGGCTCGTTCAGGATTGGCAACGAATATGCAACGGTGATAGAAGATCCAACCATCCCGGGGAGCAACGGCTTCTATCTTTACGATGATGAGGGGGTTCCAGCTAGACCGAGATACCTGTATAAAGAAGGGTTGATTCACGAGCCATTGCACAATAGGCACACAGCCTTCTTGTTCGGAACCAGCAGTAATGGAGCTGCCCGAGCCATGGATTACGCGTCCGAACCCATTATAAGGATGAGCAACACGTACTTTAAACCAGGAGACATGGATTTTGAAGAACTTATAGAAGACATCGAGCTCGGGGTTTATCTCAAGTCTTACATGGAGTGGAATATTGACGATGTTAGGTGGAATCAGAGGTATGTAGGGTTAGAAGCATATATGATAAGAAACGGCGAGCTCGCAGAGCCTGTAAGAGACCCTGTTCTGGAGATTACAACGCAAGGATTCTATAGTAGCATAGTAGGGGTTGATAAAAACCTTGCGTTCTACCCGGGGACGTGTGGGAAGGGAGAGCCCTCGCAAGGTGTTCCCGTATGGTTTGGTGGCCCCAATGTTAGATTGAAAAAGATATCGCTGGGGGTGAGGGCTCAATGAATATGGATCTCGAGCTTGGACGTAAGATTATTGAAAACTTGAAGAACAAGTTTGATGAAGTAGCAGTTAGCATTGTCACACGTGACAATGTAATGGTGAAGCTCTGGAATACCGAGCCCTCCGTGGTTCAAAGCTGGAAAATTACCGATATCTCGCTAAGGCTGGCAAAGGATAGGCGATTATTCTTACTGGAGTTTTCGACAAAAGACCCTGAAACATTATTGAAAGATGTTGAACAACTCCCTAGTATAGCTAAAAAGATTGAGGAGGCAGAAATATACGCTCCTTTACCGGAGCCAAGTATCGTTAGGCCTGTGGAAGGCGGGATTGACCCGAACGTGCTGTCCGCTAGGAACGAGCCTGGGAAGCTTGTTTACAAAATGATTGACGCGGCCTTGAAATATAATGTAGACCGTGTTGCCGGGACATTGACACTAGGACATGAGACCAGGAGCATCCTCAATAGTAGAGGGTTCGAGGCATCAGAATCGAAAACAATTATTGAGGCTTACTTAAGATCGTTTAAAGGAGAGTTCAGCGGTCACTGGGCTTATGGAGGTACTAAGCTAGATGAATCTAAACTCGTGGAAGTAGGGGATCGAGCAGGATATTTAGCAACAGTTTCCAATAAGAAAGTAGAGTTCACTCCCGGCAAATACACAGTGGTTCTTTCCCCATTAGTGGTTGGAAACCTAATTAATTACCTTACTTTCATGGCTTCCGCAATGGCAGTCATAATGGGATTCTCAATGTTCTTGAAATACAAGCCTGGCGACAGGGTTGCCGCTGAAGCTTTAACGCTTCTAGACAAGCCCAGGGACACAACCCTTCCCGGCTTCGCATCCTTCGATGACGAGGGAGTTGAAACCTTCGACAAGCCGATAATTGAGAACGGAAGGTTGGTAAACCTGCTCCATAATGTTTCAACAGCTAGTAAAATGGGTGTGAAATCCACCGGTAATGCTGGATGGATGTTTCCACGTTCATGGAATCTTGAGCTCTCTCCCGGAGAGCTCAGCGAGAAAGACTTGTTCAAGGATGTGGATAAGGGAGTGTTCTTCTCCAATAACTGGTACACTAGGTATCAGAACTATGCCGAAGGCGTATTTTCAACCGTGTCTAGAGACGCAACCCTGTACGTTGAAAACGGGGAAGTAGTTGGGCAGGTAGGCAGGGTAAGACTTTCAACATCATTCCCAATACTATTAACAAACACCACGGGGTGTACTAGGGAGAGATACGATGTGATGTGGTGGGAGGTTAGAACCCCTTCCAGAATACCCTACCTTGTAGCCAGGGAAATAATGGTTACGCGTCCAGAAATCTAAGGAAAGGCTTTCGTGAGCCATTTTTAACTTTCTCAACCCCTTCGCTAATGCTTGTGAAATCCCTCCACGCCATGATAAAGCATGTTTCAAGATATTTCTTCCTCAAATCGTTTAAATGAACATCTCGGTCATCTATGCAGGCTATCTCGAACTCTTCGCAGTTATAACTTTCTTTGAAGAATGTTAAGGCTTTCTCAGCCATTAAGTCCTTTCTTGGATGGTATTCCATAGCGTGGTAGTGTGAATAGTTTCTCAGCCCCAGCTCCTCCAAGGCATGTAAAGCTACATCGGGATTATTCCAGCTTAACGTGGAAAGTAAGGCTTCCTCGTCTTTGATCGCTCTCATTATGTCAAGCACGGTTTTATTTATTTTAAGAGTTGTACCTATAGAATCAATGATCATCCCCTCCCCTATTCTCTTAAAAGGAGGCTTCATTTGCGAGACAACTTTGTGATCCCACAAAGTACCATCAAGGTCATTGAACAAAACCTTGCAGGGTTTGGAAACTCTCAGCTCTTTCTCACTTATTTTTTCTTAAATCTCAGTTTAACTATTGTTTCGGCCTCTTCTAACTTCTCGACCTCATAGCCCTTCTTCATTGCAACCAGTCTCGCAAAATCGAAAGGCACAGTGTCTTTGCGTACAATTACTATAAATTCCTCAATCCCTTCATTTAACAAGTTCAAGATCCGAGTGACTGGGTTGTCGCTACAACTAGCAGATTTTGTTAAATCAACTTCCATCTTAACACCCAGATTTATTTAACGCAAATACCTGATTTTTAATTTAATGAAAAATAGGTTTAATAACTTCGTTATTGATATCCAGGCTCAGGGATGAGAATGGAGAAGATGGAAATTCCTAAGGTTGAAGTAACAGCTGAATATACCCCTTCAAATCCAAATGTGGTCCTAAAAGCTAGAAGCATTGTCCGGGAGGCAAGCGAACTTCCCGAGTTTGGAGGGGTGGGGAGCGATTTCACCCCGTTAGAGTACATGCTGGCTTCACTTGCTTCTTGTGAAGCATTCATGTTCGGCATGTTCGCGAAAATGTTGTCCAAGAAAATGCCTAATGTTGAAATAAGTGTTGAAGGTGAGTTTGGAATTGGCGAGGGAGTTAAGAGCCTAAGAATAAAGTACCATATTACGGGAATCGAAGAAGAGACAGCACTAGCAATCATCAACCAAGTCAAGACAACGTGCCCAATTTACAACACCCTTGTGAAAGCCTGTAAAAAGATATCTGAAGAAGTGATCGTGAAGCCTAATTGATAAAGTTTATATGAGCATGTAAAAAATATTTTAAGTGGGGGTGTCTTGCCCAATAAAATAAACACCGGTTTAATCCCAGCCGCAGTATACGCTATTAAGACGCGTAGAGCACTATACGCCTTACTTCAATCACTAGTGAAAAAGGATAAGGAGTGGGATAAGATAATCAAGGATGAAATAGGGAAACTGAATAGAGCATTATATCACTTATTCACTGTGGATTTGAAGATTGATAAGACCGATGTCATAAGGCTTAGGATAGAATTCGATGTTGACGAAGAAGGCCGCAGGATTTTGTGGAAATGGGAGAGTTTAGATATAGAGGTTTACAAGCAAGTTCCCAAGGAAGAGGTTAGAAAACACGTTGAACACCTAATTACTATGATACCTGAAATAGTTGCTAAACCAATCAATTACGTCGTTGAAAAGGTTGCTACAACGATTGACGGTGATGATGTCTACATTGTTAAACTTGACAGCGAGGAGGTAGGCGCCGCCTTAATTCTAGGCGTGGATGAGAACACTATCGTGTTGAAAAAAGCCGCTGTCCTACAACCCAACCCATTGATCTATGAGAAGACCAAAATATCCTTGAACGGGAAAACAGTTGAGCAGGCCCTTCAGGATGAACTATCCGCTACCACGAGGAGAGGGATGCATGCAGAGTACTCTGAAGCCTTGAAGGTAGTCAACATGATCAGGGAAAAGGCTTTGCTAAAGCATATTGAGAAGCCTGAGGGGGTAGAGGAGTAGTTTAGTTCACAGGTTTTTTTGTTTTCCAAACCATACTGTTTAAATATTGTTTGCCCAATAATTATAAGGTAGGTGAGGGCATGACCTGTAAGAAGAAGGCTTCTGGAGAGAAGAAGAAAGAGGAGAAGAAGCAGTAGGTTTCACTCGCCGCCGGCCGTGAGTGCTTCAACATCTTTTTTACTGGGAAGCTCTCTCCTGACTCTCTCCAATAGTTCAATATACTTGTTTACATCAATCATTAACGATTTCACCTTTTCCAGGTACCGCAGTTTTCCCGACACGTATACCAGCCTGTATGGGGGTTCTCCCTCGAAAACATAGGCTGGCGGTTTCACATAGCCTTCTCTAGCATTGCGCAATGTTACTAGGTCGAGAACGTTGAAAATGCCTTTTCTAAGCTTTTCAACATAGGAGTCGATTATCGCGTGTGCTCCTGCAAGCCGTGAAGCCATTTCAGCCGGTCTCATCGCCTTCGACAATTCCAGCAAGGCTTCATACTGGGCTTTCTTAACCAGGATTGGCGTGTCCCCTCTAACCATCATTATACCCTTAGCTTTCAACTCTCCGCTGGACAATAATCCATAATACCTGTTGGCAACGCCTTTCAAACCCTTCACGTCCCGCGGTAGGTAGAGCCATGTGTAGTGGGCCTCAACCTTGGCTTTGAAGCCCGTTGCTTCCTCAATCAATTCCTTAACCCTCGCGCATTCCTCGGGAGAGGCAACTCCTTGAATAAACACGCTGTCGACTATTGCATGGATAACTCTGTACCCTTTTTCCTCCACGACCAGCCTAGCACGCCTCATTAACTCCCTGCTGGTGCTTGTGACCAGTTCATGCGCCATTACCGAGCCGAACAAGCTGTTCCTGTATCCTAAATACCCGAAACTGGCTACAAGTATCCACTTAACAGCGCTCTTCCTATATTCGTAAAGCTCCCCGCTAGTCTTTTTCCCCAGTTCATCGTAAAGCTCTTTCAACTCTATCAGCCTCCGGATGCCCCCAGGTACCACTCCCTCCTCATCCATGCACACCGTGCGGGGGGACCAGTGGAAGCTTGTTCTGTTTAAGCAGGAAGGCTTGTCGACGGTCTCGCCTGAAATATTATATTTGACTATTATGCTCGGGTATAGGCTTTTGAAATCTACTTGGCAGACCCTCCAGTAAAGCCCCGGACTAGGCTGATAGACCACTCCTCCCCTGTCATAAACCAACAGCTCCCTCATGGTTCTCCAAGGCTCTCTCCTCCCATAGGCTTTATCAACTAGAAGCTTCCTATCCCTCGCAAGCAATGCTTCCAGCGTGGTGAGGATCTTGCCTATGCTAACGTTGCCCATCATGCTTAACGGCGTATAGCTCAGCCTGCTCCATTCGAAGTATTCCGATGGATGGAAGCCTCCTGCGGTAATCCACCTATAAACTTTATGAGCCAGGCTGGGTTCTGCTTCGAGAAGCCGCAAATAGGTTAACTCATCAGTAAACGCTAGGAGGAACTTGTTTGAAACAATGAATTCTGCAACATCTCTTAATTCCCAGAAACGGTTCTCACCGCTCGGCGTCTCCGCTATGAAATACCCGTGCTCAACGCGCAACACTACGTAGTCCACTACAGGATCCTTATCGGCAGGGCGCCACTCCACTGTAGCAGGAGTGTTTTTCTCATCAACATTAACTCTTGTAAGGGGGCGTATTCCAGCCCTGTATAAAGCCTCAACCAGCGGGTGAGGATAGTTGTTTACAGGTTTCAAACCTTTCCCAATACCCTGGTTCAATAGTTTTCTCAACAACCTGTAGCTCTTGGTCTTGAACACCACGACGTCGACCGTGTCAACGTAGTAAGGAGGAATCCTGAACTTCTCAACCCGCGAGGAAACAACCCCGTCTAAACCCCCGATCTCCTCTGCTAGCGAAATCGGGTTTTCAGAGATGATGTACCCGTGAAAGACCAACTCAGTCTCATGCTCCTTCACAGCGTGGTTTTCCTCATCGTATAAGGATAGGACGACCTTATCATCCCTTATCGACGCGTCAAGAAGCCACTTTTCACGCAATAAGCATCCCTAAATTCAAATCCTGGCTTCTATCGGGGAGTTAGGCGAAAGTTTTCGAACCCTAGTGGCCCCTGCACTCCTTATCCATCTTTCTTATTAAATGAATGAATAAGACTTCGAGCGGGTCCACAACACCTGTGTGCATGCAGAATGAGATTGTCGACTCTAAATCTTCAAGGAAGCATAGAATCTTCCCCCTTTCATCCTTTGGAAGCATTTCGGAAATCTTTCTCAGCCTCTCAACATACTCGCTCACGCTGATCCAGAGCGATGGAGTGCTACGGCCCATTAAACCCCTTTTTAGAAATCCCTTGGCTGAATGTTTAAACAGCTGGGCCCGCGGAAAACCGCTGAAATAGTTTCGGCAACCCCTCCCCGCATTTACGCGTCAAATACTTATTGGATGATGAGATGAGAGTAACAGGCTTCAAGCCCTTGGATGAGTTGATAAGCCCTGTTGAGAAGCACTGGAGTGTCGAGTTTTACGGTGATCCTCCAGTTCTTTTTTCACTGATCCACTACACTGTTGCCTCGCGAAGCTCTTCGAACAGGGTCTACCTGGTTCACAACGTAGAGTTCGGCGGGCTTAACACCCCCCTCCTAGTGAGGCTGTGTAGAATATTCGAGTGCAGGATGGATAATATAATGGTTTCCAGATCCTTCAGGCTAAACGATACCGTGAAAATCCTAGAGGATCTTGCAGCTGAAAAAGACTCTGTGGTGGTTTTAGCATTCCCTTACAACTACCTGCCCAAAGATCCTTCGAAATACTGCGAGGCGACCAGGGTAACGGGGCTCTTATCGAAAATATCCGCGTTCAACCAGGTGGTAATTTTCAACACTGTTTCAAAATACGGCTACTTCATGCCCGAGGGAGGAAGCATGCACCACCATGCCGTTAAAATTATTGTGAGAGTTACAAGAAGAAGTGGCAGGGTTGTGGCGCAAATCGTTAAACACCCTGTTAAAAACGAAGGAATAAGGATTTTCTCAGAGAAACTCCTTGAAACAGGGGTAGTTGTAGACAGTTCTAGGAGCCTCCTGGCCTGGATTAGGGGCTGACGCGTCTCTCGCCCTTCTCAACACTAGTCATGGTTTTAAACTAATTCGTCATTATTATAATTAGCTCAGTGATTGCTCTGAAAACCTGTGATGCAGAGATGACGTTAAAGTGTGGTCTGAACCACTGGACAGTGTTGTCAAGGTAGTCGCGGGTTTATGGCTGGTCTACGTCTCCATAGCGGTGGCAGGGGGTGTCGCGTACTTCACATACAAGCCGCGGAGAAGCTTGCTCAAGTCGGCTAATTACGAGATAGTGGTAGTCTCGAAAGCTGATGAAAGAGTTAAAAACAGCCTCCTCGAAGTAGTGAGATACCACTTGAAGAGGTTTGGGAAACTCACAGTAGTTATAGATGAAGGTGCGCCTTTAACCAATACTTTAAAATCAATCAAATCCCTAAACCTCATAATCGTCCCATCCTCCTACCGGAGAGACCTTGTGGGGAAGGGGCGTGCCTTAAACTACTTTATCGAAAACCACGTGGATGATGGGAGATGGTACGTGTTCATTGATGACGACAATTTAATCCTCGACGATACCTTCCTTTACGAGATACCCTATTATGAGGAAAAAGGTTTTGTAGCGGGCAACGGCATATTACTGCCTAGGCCGGGGAGAAGCAAAATAGCCTACGTTATGGACTGGATAAGGTATGTTGATGATTTAACACTATACAGGTTTTTCACCGGGCTGGTTTCACGCCCTCTGCTAGGACTCCACGGAGAGTTATTGATAGTTAAGGGAAGAGTCCTCAAGGAAGTAGGATTCGCGTTCAAGTCCATAACGGAGGATTTCAGATTCGCTACAGAACTAATTAAAAGGGGTTATAAAACATGGCAGTCTAGGACCAGGGTGTCAATTAAGAGCCCGAACAGCTTGAGAGATCTAGTGAAACAGCGTGGCAGATGGTTCAAAGGAATGTTATCGGATATAAAATACAGCCCGCTCCCTATGAAACTGATAGTAGGATTCCGTAGCTTAATATGGAGCTTCAACTTTGCTTCAACCCTCCTAATCGTACCCTTACTAGCGTACGTGGGTCTAATATGGATGCTGATGCCTGGAAGCCTGTACTACCTGGGCTCCTACGCTTATGGAGTTTACAGGTCTAGAAAACCATACATGCTCCTTCTCATCCCGTTTTTCGGCTTCATAGAGGCTTCTTCGAGAGTTTACGGGTTGATTAGCATGAACGATTTCATAGTTATTGATAAAAACTAGTAAGACATTATTGACTTAAGGAGGGTTCTAAAAATGGTTGCGCCTCTGAAAAAGTTTAAGCTCAGATACGCTGACACGACCCTATTCTTCGGGGAAAAATCCATAGCAGACCTGGAGGCTTGGGTTCGAGGTAAGCAAATAATAGGGCTAGTGATGAGCAGGAGTGCGGCGAAAACTTCGGGCGCTCTTCAAGAAGTGCTTGAAACATTAACAACCCATAACATTGTTTACGTTCCCTTCAATGATGTAACCCCTAACCCCTCTGCATCCCAAGCCATATCATGCGCGGAACTTTTCAGGAAGGAAAGGGTTGACTCTATCATAGCAATAGGCGGGGGTAGCGTCATAGATGTTGGGAAAACCGTATCCCTTCTGATAAACAGTAGTCTCTCCCCCTCAGACCTTGTGAAAGGCGTCAGGGCCGAGAAGGCTACTCCACTGGCAACGGTTAATCTGACACATGGGACGGGTAGCGAAATAGACCGGTACGCGGTACTTACTTTTGAAGAGACGGGGGAGAAGAGGGGATTCACCGCTAGATACCCCGAGGTATCGATAGATGATCCAAGGTTCGCGCTGACGCTTCCAAGAGATCAAACATTATTCACATCTCTCGACGCTTTCTACCACGCCTACGAGTCTGCAACCTCTTCCCACACGAACATGTTCGTGCAAACACTATCCAGCGAGGCCGCTGAGATCATCGCGACTAACCTGCCCGAGACCCTTGAAAACTTGAGATCCATTGAACACAGGTCTAGATTGTTATACGCTTCCATGATCGCCGGGATAAGCATTGACATGGCGCTGACACATCTAAACCACGCACTGGAGCACGCTTTCTCCGGGTTAAACCCTAATCTCCCCCATGGGGAGGGTCTCGCAATTCTTGGCCCTAGAATCATATACCACGTTCACAAAGCAGTGCCCGAGGACTCCGCCGTAATACTTAAACACCTAGACCCCTCTATAAGACCAGTGGCCGAGGATGCTGGGAAAGCATATACTGCGGTCAAGGAGTTTCAAAGAAGGCTCGGCCTAGAGAGGAGGCTGAGCGATTACGGCTTCGGCCCCGACGACATACCCAGTATTATCAGGTACACCATGAAAATGATCAAGGAAAGATATAAGTCAACGCCTCTGATTGTAAACGAGGACATTATCAAAGATATTATTCTGGACGCACTGTAGAATCAAGATAGAATTTTCCACATGTAAGGGCTACTTGGCGGTCTGAAATAGCCCAGCTTCCTGTAGTATTCCCTAGCGCCTACTCCGCTAATGACTAAGACCTTCCTAACCCCATACTCTTCTGAAGCTATCCTCTCAGCCTCACTCATAAGCCTCCTCCCCCAGCCTACGTGTTGCCACCAGTAGCCCTTGTCCCCAACTGGTGTTTCCGGGCCATACACGTGGAGCTCTCTTATGATTGCAGTCTTCGAGTCAACCTCCCATCTATGGGCTTTCTCGCTTGGTATCCTCATTCTTAGAAAACCAATAATTACATTCGACTCGAAATCTTCAACGCTCAAGAATTCCTCGACGCCTTCCCCCGCCTCGTAAGTGAGCCTTTTAATCCTAATCCTGGAAGCATCTGGGATTAACCCGTGCTTGTAGGACTGGAGCCCCACCTCCCGGAACCTTATTTCTCTGATCAAAACACCTTTCTCAATCGCTCTTTTCTCAACTAACTCCCTAAGATTGGCCATTCTAGTTCCATCCGCTATCTCGTCAGCGGGAATATCCCTTCTAATCCTCATCACCCTGACATACTCGGGGATATACTTATACGCTTCACTGATAAGCTCAACGACTTCGTCGTCATGGTAGGGTTTATAGAGGCCCTGCTTCCACCATTCGTAGAGTCTTGTGCCCTCTACTACTTCGGTGGGATATATTTTAAGCATGTCAGGACGGAAGTCAGGGTTTTCAAACAAGGTTTTAATCATCTCTAAATCCCGGTCGAAATCGCTCCCGGGAAGCCCGAGCATTACATGATAGCATATTTTGAAACCTGCATCTCTCAAAATCCTTGTGGATTCTACACTATCTCTAACTCCATGACCCCGGTTTACTCCCTGAAGAACATCATCGTGTATGCTTTGAACACCTAACTCCACCTTGGTAGCCCCATACGATAATAACTCGTCAGCGTGTCTCTCTTTCCCATAATCCGGCCTCGTCTCAATAGTCAAGCCTATAACCCTTAACGGTGCGGTCTCGTTTCTGAGCATAGCGTTCTCTAAATCAATCTCCCACGGCGGATGCCTGAGGGGATACCTGTTGAAAGCCTCGTATATGCTTGCAATGAACCATCTCTTGTATCTGTCGGGAAGCGCGAGGAAAGTTCCTCCCATAACAATAACTTCTATTTTACTGGGTCTATGACCCATTGCTTCATACTGCTTCAGCCTCTCGAAGACCTGGTGGAACGGGTGGAACCTGTTTCTGCGAGCTCTTCTAACGGCCGGCTCGTTGCCGAAGTAGCTTTTAGGAGCGTTGTATTCTACTCCACCTGGGCAGTAATAGCATCTTCCTGGGCATGGAAGAGGATGGGTCATGACGGCCACCACGGATATACCGCTAAGCATTCTCGAAGGCTTCCTCACTTTCCCCAGTATTTCAACATTCATCTTCAAATCCCGTTTCCAAATGGGGTTTTTCTCACTCTTTTAATAATTCTATTCTTATTTATCTAAACATGGGTTTTGACCCGATGAAAACATTAAACGATTTAATAGAAGTGGACGAAGCAGTAGAGGTTTTTACAAGGATCCTTTCAAAGATAAACTTGCAAGCCGAGTCTGTGACAATAGATGAGGCGTTGGGAAGGATTGCGGCTTCTGATGTGAAGGCTGATTTCGATTTTCCAGATCAGGATAGAAGTGCTGTGGACGGTTACGCGGTTGTGGCCGAGGACACTTATTACGCTACTCAATACAATCCCGTTGAATTAAGGCTTGTTGAAGAATTGCACGGTAATTCATGTATTGGAAAAGGGGAGGCGTTTGAAGTATTCACAGGCAACCCCATCCCCTGCGGAGCTAACGCAGTGGTTATGAAGGAAGATGTTGTGAGAGATAAGGATAGGATTTTGGTTTTAAAGCCGGTTCCTGTTGGCGGAAACATCTCGAGGAGAGGAGAGGATTACGCAAAAGACTCTGTATTGGTCCCGAAAGGAACGGTGCTCAACCCCTTTTACATCGCCATAATCGCTAGCAATGGTTTGAGAACGGTTAAAGTCTATGAAAAACTGAGAGTAGGTGTAGTATCCACAGGGAATGAGATCGTAAGCCCGGGAATAGCCAGAAAGCAAGGCGAATACTATGATTCAACAGGCACTCTAATCTCCCAATTACTGGTTCAAGACGGATTCTACAAGGTGAACTACTACGGAATATTACCGGATGATGAGGAGGTTTTATCAGAAGCTCTAGAAAAAGCTGTGCTTGAGAACGATATAGTTATCACTCTGGGCGGGACAGGTGTTAGTGGAAGCGACGTCGTGATAGATGTCGCTGATAAGAAGGGTGAGGTGGTGTTCAGAGGGGTGAAGATGAGGCCGGGAAGACCAACGAGCAGTTCCCTGCTGAACGGTAAGCCAATCCTTCATCTTTCGGGATATCCCGTTGCAGCATGGACCGGTTACGAGGTCATATTTCGAAGAGCGGTTGCAAAGGCTTTCAACCTTGTGAACTATAACAGGCGGATGGCTTTCGCGAAACTGTCGAGAAGGCTTCCGAACCAAGTAGGCTATCAAACATACGTAAGAGTCCAGTTGAGAACCGTTGAAAACGAGTTAATAGCCGAACCCTACATGTTAAGAGGTAGTGGAGTACTATCCTCGCTCGTCTTCTCGCAAGGTTACGTGGAAATACCTTCAAATATTGAAGGTTACGAGAAAGGAGAGATTATCAAAGTGTTTCTCTTCTAGCCTTGCCTCGGGAAGCATAGTAGATTTTCTTGTAAACTCTTGCAAGATACTCGACAAACCATCTTATGAACTTTATTCTCGAAAACATTTTCTCAATAAAAGCTATATCTACCTCGTCGAGCCCCCTTAGCACAGCCATGAGGATCGCGTATATTTGGAGAGTGATAGTGAACGCGAGCAATAGTGAAAGCGTTCTCAATAGAAACAACCCTATTGGGTCAAACATGGTGAACGCTAAGATGAATCCCGTTATCATTGAGACTGTAGCGTGTGAAACTAGACACGAGATAATGGTGGAAAACAAGGCTTTCAACGCCTTCAACGCATCAGTATTAGTCTTATACTTAATTTTTCCATAAATAAAGTAGAGAATGTGCGAGAAAACATTGTATAATCCAATGGTTAACGCAATGCCTAGTGCTCCAAACATGGATGATAATATTTCGAGCGAGATAACCCCGAAGATAAAAGTTGCTAGGCCGTTCAACATTATTATTTTCTTATCATTCATTACCTGGAAGAAAGTAGAGTAGACAACCCCTACGTGGAATGTTAGGAGAGATATCCCCATTAAGCTGAAGTAACCCGGGGCCAGATCGTACCTGACTCCGTAGACAATGGTGATCACCTTATCTGAGAAAAACAGTGCGAACACGGATAACGGTGCTAATGTAGCATTAAATATGTTCGTTAATCTCTCCGCTGAGCTCGCCGCGTTGTTTCCATTACTCAATTGATAGGATAGGTATGGTAGGAGCGGGGTTGCGAGCGAGCCATATATCGATAAAACAGCCCCCATAAAAGCCGATGCGGCATTGAAGTTTCCGAAGACGTAATTACCCAGTTCACCTAAAGGAGCTGTTGCGTACGCTAATTTAATAGATACTAGCCGGCTTAAAATCCCAGTTAGAAACCCTGGAATGAACACGCTGACTGCGAATTTCACATAATCGGTTGTCTCGAGGAGACACTCATCTCTTCCTGAAATGAATGGTTTAACAAAAAACAATCCGAGGAGCGCTACGACGATATAACTTATAATGTACGAGGCCATAGCCCCCTCTACTAAGTAGCCCGAGGAGAACAGTATAACGGCCGCTACAATTCTCACTAGACTCTGTAATACTTGGAGAAAAGCCCTTTTCTCAGCATCCTCCACGGCAGCGAGAATCGAGATTGACATTCCAAATAATGCGTTGGCGATAGGTGTCATACCAGTGAGCATTACGAGCCGAGATATTTCCTCTCTCTGGGTTAAAGCAACACTTAGCTCGCTCGGAAAAATTAAGAGAGGCAGGGACAGTCCAAGGTTGATTGCGAAAAGGACCTTAAGGTTGAAAAAGAAGGCTCTCCTAATTATGCAATAGTTTCTCTTCGAATGACCTATTGAAGAATACCGGAATAAGGCCGCGTTGAAGCCGAGATCGGAAAACATTAAGAGAAGGGATAATGGAACCTGGGAAAGATTGTATAGTCCATAAAGCTCAGGTCCTAGGATTCTTGAAATATACATCATTGTGAAAACTTGAATTATGATTTGAAATAGGGTTGCGAAACCGTATATCACTGCTTGGAAAGACACATTCCCTAGTTGTTCATCATTCATCACTCAAACCCTGTAAACAGGGGGTGGGTTAAACTGATAGATTAATAATGACAGCTTCAAGTATTAAAATAAGAGGGCTAGATCCGTAGATGACAATACTTGCGGAGCTCGGTGAAAGAAACGTTATCGAAGAAATCGTTAAAACCGTGGGGACACGTGTCTCCACGGGCGAAGTACTATCATACCCTGACGATGCGAAGGATTTGCTCCCGAAAGCCCCACGGCTAATCGTCAATGTTGATGGCTACGGCATAGATAAACTCAGGTTGCCCTGGCGGGATTCAAGCGATATAGGATGGTGTGCTATAACAGGGTCTGTCAGCGATGTAATAGCCAAAGGAGGCTTCCCGGACGCTGTTCTCATAGCCCTTGGACTCCCTCCCGACTACCCCTTGGAAGAGTTAAGAAAACTAGCAGAAGGGGTAAAGGATGCTATAGACTATTACAAGGTTCGGCTAGTCGGTGGAGACACCAACAGTTCGAGCGAGCCTTGGATTGCCGTAACCACCATCGGTTTCACACCTGCTAAAAAACCTCCCGCGCGAAAGGGGCTGAGGGTAAATGACTATGTAGTAGTGACGGGGATTTACGGCGCAATGGGGTTTGCAGCAATTAAAGGTATTGAAGAAGCTGGGAGACGGCATTGGGTTGTTGAGAGAACTAAGAGGCCAGTTGCAGTCAAAGATTTAAGCGTGGTTATCTCATCAAACTACCGTTGGATTACGGCTTCAATGGACGTTAGCGACGGATTAGGCTATACTTTGCAGACTCTTTCAATAGAAAGCGATGCGAGGATCTTGCTTACCCAGCCACCGTTATACGAGCCAAGCTTAATTGACGAGTGCCATGGAGGTATGGAGTGCGTGGTTAAAACCGCAATGAGCGGTGGAGAAGAATATGGAGTTGTCCTCGGAATCAGGCCTGAAGGGTTGAATAATGTTGTAAAGGACTTAGAGTATTATAACATACCATTCAGAGTGGTTGGAAGAGTTGTAGACGGGGGACCGGGAGTGTTCTACGGCGACAAGCCTCTAGAATTCGCGTCATGGGATCAATTTAAAGGATGGGGCTAAGGTGTTGAAATGTATAAATGGATTATTGAGGGTAAGCTTGCCCAAGCACCTTTGCCAAGCCTAGGTGAACTAGCCTATCTCAGAAGACTTTTCGACGCCATTATTGTTCTTACAATGCCGCACGAACAACCGCTTAATGAGAAATATATCGAGATATTAGAGAGCCATGGATTCCAAGTCCTCCATGTCCCTACGCCCGACTTTTATCCTTTAGAACTCTTCGACCTTTTGAAAACAAGCATATTCATTGATGAAAACCTGGAAAAATCCCGCAGAGTGCTAGTCCACTGCCTGGGAGGCATCGGCCGGAGCGGGCTTGTTACTGCTGCGTACTTAGTATTCAAAGGCTATGATATTTACGACGCGGTAAAGCATGTGAGAACAGTAGTGCCTGGTGCTGTTGAAAACAGGGGGCAAGCGTTAATGCTTGAGAACTACTATACCCTAGTCAAAGGTTTCAACAGAGAGTTGCTGAGAGACTACGGGAAGAAAATTTTCACGCTCGGTGATCCGAAGGCGGTTCTCCACGCTTCTAAGACGGCTCAGTTCACGATTGAACTCTTTAATAACTTACACGTCAGCGAGGAGTTTTTAATCGGTGCGATGGCTCAATCATTGCTCCACTTTCACGACGTAGAAGTCCGCTCTAGACTGAAAGAAGTATTCGAAAACATGGAATTCTCATCCGCCTCAGAGGAGGTTCTGTCATTTATTCACCTACTCGATTTCTACCAGGACGGCAGGGTTGTTTTAACCTTTTACGATTATCTCCCCGATAGGGTGGATTTGATTTTATTGTGCAAGTGGGATTGTGATAAAATAGTTGAAGTCTCGTCTTCAGCGAAGAAAACCGTTGAGAAGCTTGTAGGTAGAAAGGTTTCCCTTTCCTGGGTTGATTACTTAGACTATGTTTAGCTCTGCCACTCCTTAAAAAACAACATCCACTGGTATATTGGTAATAGGGGGTTGAGGCTGCTAACACCGGCACTGCTGATTTCACTGCTAAACCTGCTAGATTTGCTCATAAACGTAGTGGCGGTAAGAATTATCGGAATGAGTATTATTGAGATTGGCCTGCTTAATTTCGCGTGGACAATAGCGTTCATATTCTTCGTTAGGATCGCTAATCAGCTCGGAGACCAGGGGATCGCGAGGTTACAGATCATTATCGGATTTGTAAGTGTTTTAGGGTCCGAAGTCTGTTTAATGTTGGTTTTAAAGGATAGGGGGATCTGGCTACTTTACACCTCCTATGTTGTACATGCTATCGCCTATTCTTTCACTCGAATAGGCATAAACGCTTATGTTCTCGAAAACTTCCAGAGCAATGAGTGGAGTCTTGTTTTTAAGAAACTATCAAGGAATACTCTTCTGCTAGATGCCATCTTATTAATCACTATCTCGCGCCTGACTATTGGATTATTCCTTCAAGTTTTTGACTTCTTTATCTTAATAACTCTATTCATCTACCTTCTCGGCATCTTAAGGATTAGAGAACCATTGTTTAGAATAGAACGGGTTCTCAACAGGATAGAAAGGAACATTTCGAGAGTGATCACCTCTATACACGGGTACTTGAACCTTACATCTTTCGAAAACTTCAACGGATCCTTTATAACACGTTACAATGTGTTTTATTCCTCAGTAATCCCTTTAAAACTCACAATAGTCGGGTTGCTTGGTTTCAAAATAGGCAACGAGTTCTTATTTACCCCGCTTCCATATCATTTTGTGAAAACATTAGAGTTTGACTTGAACCAGGTTTTCCAAATCTACGGTGTCGGTAAAATAATCGCTTTCCTCCTTTACTCTCTTTTACAAGGAGGTATTACTAGGAGAAACGCTTTCCTCGCCTCTATTCCACTAAGAGTTTTCACCGTATACGTTATCTTAGTCAGCGGATTAGATCAGCTCACTATAGCCGTAAACCTAGGACTCCTTTATTTCGCCAACAGCATCATTGACAGCAACCTTTATCTCCAGTACGTAGAATCCACGGGGGGTTATGGAACCGGCACTTACTCCCTTGTAAGCGAGGCTTCAAGCCTCGTTGGTGTTTTAACATCCGGGTTCATATATTCTATCTACGGTTTAACAGTCTTATTGGCCTTAGTAGGCTTGCTCTCAATACCAGGGATTGTTTTAGCTGTAAGGAAAAAAGATTTCTGATTACGTCGGAAACTACTTCTCAGCTCTCTTCCTGATCACTATTTTCTGACCTAATATCATCGTACTCGGCACTAAGACTGTTAAACCATCCTTTCTCTCGACAACAGTGAAGAGTGTTGAAATATCCTTAACAGCGACCTCGCTTTCTCCTGCTACATCGACAACATCGTTTATTTTAAGGGGTCTAGCCAACAATATGAACAATCCCGCTATGGCCTGTCCCAAAACCTGCTGTGTGGCGAAACCGACGACTAAGCCTATGAAGCCGCCTAGGGCCACTCCAGCCGCTCCTCCCGCGACCCCGCCGGCTATGCCGGCTACTAAGGCGCCTAATCCTAGGATCCTGATCAAGCTTCTGACGGCAGCTCCGGTTGAGGCTCCATACTTAGGAGTCATCATAGCGTAGAACATTGAAGCAACAGCGTTCACTATCATCCAGCCCAGGACGAACAATACTATAATGTACACGTACACTGCGTAATCCTTGATCGTTAGGATGCCCTCGTATCCCAATTTTTCTGCGAGAATTTCCACACCACTGGTGAAGACCCATTGAATCATTGCCAATATTATCACGGTTATGATAATGTAAATTACTAATCTTCCCAACGCTTTCCCAACGTTATCTGTCTGACTCATCATCAACACCATTTCCTACTTATTTAATCTCCTAAATATAAGATTTCCAGCTAATGGAGCGTTCGGAGGTCAGAGCCCGCTTATATACAATCTATTCATCGCGCAAGACTCTTTTCCCGGGTTCCTCTTCATCCCACAAATGAATACATGTGAGGCAGTTTAAATCAGTTGCTTGTTCTTCAAGATCTTATAAGGAAGTAGGTGGAAGCCTAGAAACCCTTTCCCCACGCATTTTAAAAAGTACTCGATTGCATAGCGGATCCCGTATTTTCTCGCTAAACCCCCAAGCTTGAGCCAATCAATGGAGCCTACTAGATACGTGAATAATAGGGTGATGTATAAATAAGCAACTATCGTAATCCATAGAGGGGCGTTGAGAGACTCCGAGAAAACGATGGAAAGCCCTCTACCATATAACGCGACGAGAGAAGTAACAATCATCTTGCCAATAACCAAAGCTACTGTATATTTCACGAGGCTGTATCTCGCATATCCCAAGGGGAGAATAATCACGTCGTCGGGCAGTGGAAGAGCTGTGAACAATAGTATAGTGAAGAATAAGGCATTGCTGTGTTCAGAGGTCAATATGTTGAGATTCTTTTTAATCCTTGATTCCTCCCCAAGCCTTGAAAAACCCCTGCCTATGAAGTAAACCACGAGCTTCCCCATTGACGCCCCCAGCGAGGACAATATTATCAAGAATAAAAATTCCACAAGATTACCCTGGTAGACGGCGAAAATAGGTATCAGCCAGAACAAGTACGGAATTGTAGAGTAGGGGATAGCGTTTGAGATGAAACTTATCAGGAAAATCCCGGAAAACCCGAATCCTTTCAGAAACTCGATGTCAAGCATTTAATACTTCACCGGGGTTGTAAACGGTATTAATCATAATATTTAGTAGCTAATAAACTGCTCCTAAAACCTTGCTAAGAGCTTTCTGAGGTTAGGGTGCTCACTAATTACTGATTTAACCCTCAAAGACTCCTCTGGCGAGAGCAACCCTAGCTCAAACCTATACATGCATGCTTTACACACAGGGTGGGATGATGGTTCGCCGCATATTTTACAAGTCGTGAAGGGTTTCACTGGGGTCTTCTGCGCGTTTTCTATCAGGCTGATTATTTTCTCAAGGCTTCTGAGAAGCCCGTACTTTGTGCCAGGGTATTTTTCCTCCAGGTCATTAATGATTTTCCGAATGGTAAATCGTATATTGTATTCTGCGTACGGGCACTGATGGTAGCCCGGTTCAACGAGCCCGTTAACAAAAGCATAAATCGCAGACTCCTTTTCCAAGACCTCGTAAAAAGGCTTTATCCTAGGTACAAACCCTTCGTGCCCTCCTTTATCGGCGACCGGCTTGAGCCTCGCTATCTTGTCCCAACTATTGTTTATGACATTCATAAGGTACGTTTGCACGATGTCGTCGAGATTGTGGGCGGTTGCCAATACCGTACCCCCGAGTTCTCCGGCAACCTTGTTTAACACGTACCGTCTGAACACACCGCAATAACTGCATGGAAGGTATGGAAGCCCTTTTTCTCTACCTGTTGAAACTATTTCATCCAGGGTTAACCCTAAGTAATCTTCGAATGAAACGATCTTATACTCGATCATATTTCTCTCGGCGTAAATTTTAAGTGCCGGGATAGTGTTTTCACGATAACCCTTTATCCCCTCGTCAACAAGAAGCGCTGTCAAACGCCAGTTCTTATTTTTCCTTGAAAGCTTCCGGAGTATGTGAAGGAGGCTCATCGAGTCTTTGCCACCGCTCACAGCTACAACGATGTGTTCTTTCTCGCCAAGCATCCTATGCTTTCTAATAGTTCTCCTAACTTTTCTTTCAAGATAAGAAGTGAAATGTAGCTTACAATAGGCTCTCCCATTAAGGTGGTTGACATAGACTGCTTTCCGCTCGCAAAAACTGCAGTTTACCATCAACACACCTGCATGTAAAATGACTGGTTAAAAAATAATAACTACTTCCTCCTGATCGATAATGATGCATTATAAGCTATTAAGCCGTACATAACGCCGCTAATCATTAAAGCCGCCAGCAAGACTACCATCTCATTCCATGGATAGATGTCTTCAAATAATACTGCATCAAGTATTAACGCGGGTATCGCAGGCAGTGCGCCGGAGACAGCCGCTTGAACAGCCCCATACTTCCTATATCTAAAGACCGCGTAGCCAGCCTCGCCGGCCAACCCCTGCGCTATACCGTAGTATAGATTGTAAATCCCGCCTGGCGTTGGAAAAATCGCCTCCAGCAGTGCAGGTAGGACCTCTCCGAGAAGCCCTGCGAAAGGCTTCCTTATCAAGCTTGCTGCGAGGGGTATTGGCATGAACCATAATCCATAGGTCAGTATTCTCGTCCCAACTGGTCCTAGTATTGCTTTAACAGCATAGTAGACATCCCACCATAATGTGAATAGTACTGCGAATACTACAGCTATTACACCTAGGTATAGGAAGTCGACGACAGTATATGTTTTACCCGCTCCTGAAGACTTGGGAGCTGTCATATTGTGATACACCTCTAAACATTTCTACGACTTAGTAATAATATTTAAGTTATAAATTTTTGATAATTGACTTATCGAGTAATTACGATGTAAATTAACTGAGCAGTTAGAGCAGTAATGATTAAAACGTCACAAATGTTGAAACTGACCCCGTGAGAAGGCCTGTAATTTCTAAACCCTCTTAACTCAAGGCTCACCCCACTCCAAAGCGCTCTTTCGAAACCAGTTATCAGCAATGCTGACAGCGTACTAGCTAGCTCGCCAAAGGACAAGGGCCTCTTTCTATACCCTCTCTGACGCCTGAAGAACATTATCTCTTCTAAATCCCTCCTAAGTAGCGGTAACAGCCTCAGAGCGTATGAAAGCGAAAGAGAGATTGAAGCGGGCATGTAGAGTTCTCTTGTGAAGCCTTTAATTATTTCTAACGGCTCGAATAACGCCACGAAGAAGGCCCCGACACCGGTAATCAACGCTACCCTCAACGTTACCGTGACAAAGGCTTTTAAAGCATTCTCCCTGACGACGAGAAACCCGGCATCCATAACTACGGGACCCGTGTTAGCGAAGAATATAGCATTTGTGAAAACTCCTACTGAAGCTACAAGTATTAAGAGGTAGAGCCACCATACTTTCCTCAACCCTGCTATAAGCGAGAGAGACACGTTGAAAACAACTATCGGCAGAAGGCGGTGTGGATCTTTCAACAATAGGGCAACACTTGTTAAGACTAATGCGTAAATGAAGACTACCGACACACTAGGCTTTCTCATGCGGGAACACCTGTTCTCGAATAGTATTCCTCTACAACCCTGCACTTGTCGACCTCGATCAGTCTTCCACTATCAATCACGTAGACCTTATCAACGATTTCACCAACTACCCTGGGATCGTGAGTGCTAATTAGGAACGAGACTCCCTTCTTTTTTAAACTGCTAATTAGACGTTTCAAGTGATTGAACCTCACGTAGTCAAGCCCTGTTGACGGCTCGTCAAGCAGAATGACCCCTCTAGAGTAGGCATATGCGATAACTATACTTAACCATCTTCTCTGGCCGTGGCTAAGCCAGTGCGGATTGAACCCTCTAACACTTGGATACCATGGAATAAGCTCGACTAATTCATCTACTGGAAAACTTGTTTTCTTGCTGGTTTCTTTCAACTCTTTCTCAACGGTTTTAAACAAGAATAAAAGATCGGGGTTCTGTGGAACGTAGAAAACCCTACCTCCCTCCCCGACCCTAACCTCTCCTGTCAGCGGCCTGTAGAAGCCAGCTATTGTCTTCAAGAGCGTCGTCTTGCCCGAGCCGTTTGGGCCTAATATACCTAATACTTCGCCCCTGCGGACTGTTAGATTGATATTCCTAATCATTGGTTTATCGAAACCGATATCCAGCCCGGAGGTTTCAAGCACTAAATCCCCAAAAGAACCGTTATTTTCGCTCTCCTCAGCACACTGATGCCGAGCGACGTCCACAGCTGAAGATTTGTAGAGCGTTTCAAGCGCAACAGGTTTCGAACCGGTTTTTTCAATGATAAAGGCGTTGTCGATCAAGTCAGCATAGAAAACAGGCTTATGCTCCGCAATTAAAACAGTGATGTCCTCCCTTTCCTTGTACTCTCTAATTATTTCTCTAACCATTCTTATCCCTTCAACATCGAGGGAGGCGGAAGGTTCATCTAAGATGAGTATTTGGGGCTGGTGGATGATCGATAGGAGGATCGATAGCTTTCTCTTCTCCCCACCAGACAGGTTTTCCACGTGAAGGTTGATTTTATTTGAGAGACCTGCTTTTTCGAGGAGCTCCCGAGCCCTCTTAACGGCTTCTTCCTCGCTATATCCCTTCATCTGGAGGGTGAAAACCGTCTCGTCAAACGGAGTCGGCATTACGAGCTGTTTTTCCGGATCCTGCATTATAAACCCAATCTTCGACGGGAGCTTCAAGTAATCGTTCATTTCAAGCGGATTTAAATCATCAATTCTGACCACTCCGTTTATATAGCCGTTTAGTAGAAATTTTAACACCCCTGTAAGGGAGAGGAGAAATGTAGTCTTACCAGAGCCCGACTCACCCAGTAGAAGAGTAACAGAGGCTCTGGGACTCTCCACAAATATGTTCTTAATGATAGGTTTGTCTTCGGAAAACCCTGCTTCAGCTATTTTAGCAGTGATCAATCCAGGCCCTTGTGTAGGAGATGTGATAACTTGTTATAAACATTTTGATAAACGACTTATCAGGCAATTTCTCTAAAACAATTTCTAGAGGGGTCGTAGAGATAGGTGTAGACAACATTGTTTCTCTCCACCCGTATACCCTCCGCAAATTTAACGCAACTTGCCCCCTTTTCGGCACACATCCCTACGATACTTTCAAGGTTGAAACATCCAAATCCTTCAACAGCAAGCTTAGACCTTGTCTCAACAATCTCACCCCACAAGTCCTTGTTTGATAGCGAAATCGCCTCAAGGAGGGCCATAAAACCCAGCAACCCGTCATAGCCTAAACTGAAAAGGGGGATGACAACTTCTCCCTTACCATTTATGGCTAAAACAGGTTGCTCCTTTCTCAGTTTCATAAAAAATTCTTCTTCGTCATTGGCTTTAACAACGTGATAATGTGAACCAATCTCTTCAACGTACTTGCTATTCCACCATTTATCAATTAGTATTTTAGAGCCCGGGCGATATCTTGATAGAAGAATAATACCTAGCTCCTCGGGGAGTAGGAATCCTGTTCTTTTAGTATACACAGTAAGCGAGGACGCGTCGTTATTGAAAATCACCCCGAGATCCGCGTTTAACGCGTCAACGATTTTCGCGGTTTTCAACATTTCATCTACCAAAGGATAGCCAGACCGCTCCTCAATCATTTTCCTGGTACTGAAAACTATGCTATCGGTTTTAATAGAAGTGAACAGTTCGGGAAGTATTATGTCAAGAGCCCCCCTTGACGAGCCTGCGACGATGCTTAACTTCTCATCAATTATTATATCGGTTTTCACGAACGATGTTAAAGCCGATACGTATAGTTTATGAATGTATTCTGCGTAGTTAACCCATCCGACTTTTCTCTCGCCCGCCCGTATGGTTCTCTCCTTCAATACTATCTTTTCTAGCTCTCCGCCAACTATTTCAGCACCGGGGGCCTTGAAAATCCTGATCATTATTTTCACTGGATCGTAAGGATCTTGGACAATGCTGAACCCTCCTCTTGCCCCGAACCTTTTAATGCTAAAAGCTATTTCACCATTAATGGATTCGTGAAAATCCAATACTTCGACCCCACTGCTCATCAAGCCTGCGGTTAAAGCTCTCTTGAACATTCTTGATGCTGGATAAAAATCCCTTCCGCTTACAAATAGTGTGCGCTCTTTGCCGAAATAGTCTCCGAGCAACGCGCCCAGCCCTGTAACGTCTTCCAAAGTAACCTCGTCCACAGGCTTACCAATTAATCGCTCCCTCTCAATCCTGAGCATAAGGCGACGCCTCTTTTACAACATCTAATTTTCGCCTATAAAGATCTGTTGAAACCACGTTACCCGCGCCTATTATTGAGGAGACGATTTTAACGCCAGGCTTCACGACCACGTTATTCATAATTACAGAGTCGTAAACATATGATTCATCCATTAACAAGCTCCTATTCCAGATGATTGACTCGTGAATAGTAACGTTGCTGCCTACTACAACACCGTCTTCTAAAACGGCGTATGGACCAATTTTAGCCCCTGCCTCTACCACAACATCGTTCCCCACATACACTGGGGGTATTAATTCCCCCTTAACATCAGTATTTCTCCCTATTCGAATTCCTGAGGACTTTAATAACCCGGGGGTCTGAACACCTGAAACCTTGTTATCCAGGAGATCCCATGTGGCCTCCTTGTAGGTTTCTATTCTCCCAATATCGCTCCAGTAGGCTTCAGCCGGCATGATCCAACCTCGAAGCTCGTAATCATTCTCAAGCAGGAATGGAAAAACATGCCTCCCGAAATCCATTAAACTCTCATTCTCCCTCAGTGTATTGATTATCTCATCATCGAACATGTAGAAGCCAGTGTTAACCAGGTTCCAATACGAGCTTTCACCCTTGTACTTGTAGTGGGCAACACTTAGGAGGTAAACCTCGAGTGAAATAGGCTTCTCGGTGAATAAGACTATTCTTCTTTTTTCATTTAGGAAGACAAGTCCATATGGCAGGGGATTCTCTACTTCTTTCAAACCTATAGTAGCGATTGCGTTGTTCTTAACATGGTCTTTGTAAAGCTCTACAACTGGAGCATTTGTTAAGATGTCTCCCATTGATACGAGGAAGAATTTCTCGGAAATAATGTCTGCAAGGATTCTGAGCGCATCAGCAGTGTCCTTGGAATCTATTAGATAGACTTCCACCTCCTTGGAGCCCCTGTAGTAATTGATTATATGGTGGCCCAGATACCTCGCAGCCACTATAAATCTGTTGAAACCGTTAGCCTTTAGCAAGTCTATTATGTATTGCAGAATCGGTTTTCCAACTAAAGGAATGAGCGGTTTCGGGAGAGTTTTAGTCAAGGGTTGAAGTCTACTACCAAGACCTCCTGCTAGAATAATCGCCTCTGGCATTTCAATCAATATATCACTTTAGTGATATGCTATAAATATCTTTTTATCCCACTAGATGAGAATAATACAGCGGTGGAAATTGTGTTTGAAAACCAATTGGTAAAGGAGATATTTGAAAAATACAGGTTGATATGGGCTATAGGGCATGCTTCAAGCCTAATGGGTTGGGATTCCGAAACCTACATGCCCATGGAAGGGGTCAAGGATAGGGCTGTTGCACGGGCCGAGCTCAGTCTGCTCCACCAACAGTTAATTCTCAAACCAGAATTTGTTGAACTAGTGGAGAGGGCTGGTCAGCAGGAGGGCCTAAACGATTTTGAGAAAGGAGTTGTTAGGGTTCTTCAAAGAGAGATTAAAATAATGAAGGCTCTCCCTCCTTGGTTAGTTGCGGAGTTGTCGAAAACAACTCAGGAAGCCATGGTGGTTTGGAGGGAGGCGAAATCTAAAAACGATTTCAACATGTTCAAGCCCTACCTTGAGAAAATATTCGACCTGTCTAGGAAGGCTGCTGATTACATTGGGTGGGAGAGACATCCCTATGACGCATTACTCGATATGCATGAGGAGGGGTTGAGAGCTAGCGATGTTTTAAACCTTTTCGGCAGTTTAAAGCAGAGCTTAAAGCAACTAATCGTTAAAGTAACCTCGGCTGGAAAATACCCAAGGGAGCATGAGCTAGAGAAGATTCCGTATGAGCCTTCGAAAATGGAGATCGTCAACAAGAAGATATTAGAATTCTTCAACTTCCCATTAGGCAGAAGGGCGAGGCTGGACGTGTCAGCCCACCCGTTCACAATAGACATGGGGATTCACGATGTAAGAATAACTACCAGGTATGAGGGGGTGGATTTTAAAAGAACATTATTCAGCGTGATTCACGAGTACGGTCACGCGCTATACCAGTTGCAGATAGACCCTGCACTCTCCTATACTCCAATAGGCAGTGGCGTCAGCCTGGGTGTCCACGAAGGCCAGAGCAGGTTCTGGGAAAACATAGTTGGTAGATCCATGGCTTTCACAGAGTTCATCTATCCAGTTCTCAGGGAGAATTTAGATCTCGTCCGGAAATACACTCCTGAGGAAATATACTTCTACTTTAACACGGTGAGGCCCAGCCTGATAAGAGTAGACGCAGACGAGGTGACATATAACATGCACATTCTCTTGAGAGCAGAGTTGGAGATGCTGGTGCTGAATAATGAGGTAAAAGCTGATGAACTACCGGAGCTATGGAACAGTAAAATAGATGAGCTACTCGGAATCAAACCCAAGACTTATGCGGAAGGAGTATTACAAGACATTCACTGGAGCATGGGCAGCATAGGCTACTTCCCTACTTATACTCTTGGAAATTTGCTGAGCGCGCAAATGAGGTATGCAATGAACAGAGATATCAACCTGGAGGAAGCAGTGAGGTCGGGCGAGTTCAACAGGATTCAAGAATGGCAGAGGGAAAAGCTTCACAAGTGGGGTGCTACCTACCCGCCCAAGCAACTTCTTGAGAAAATGCTGGGAGAATCCTACAATAGCGAGTACTTAGTGAAGTATTTAAGTGAAAAATATTTGAGCTAATCTAAGCAGTCTCCTTCACGGATTCCTCAAGTATTTTTAACCCTAGCAACGCCTCCTCCTCGCTTATAATCAAGGGCGGTATCAGTCTGATCGAGCTTTTTCCACATGGGAGAAGGGCTAAGCCCTTCCTCAGAGCCCTCGCAACGATTTTGTTCCTGACATCAGGCGCTGGTTGTTTGCTCGACTTATCCTTCACGAACTCTACGCCCCATGCGAGCCCTATACCTCTCACGTCTCCTACGGTAGGATACTTCTCCTTCAACTCCTCTAATCTCTCCCTGAATACTTTCTCGAGGTTCTGGACATGTGGGAGCAGGGTCTCAACGATCTCGATTGTTTTCAAAGCAACAATTGCTGCGAGGGCATTGCCACCGTAGGTGTTACTGTGCATTCCGTGAGCCTTGAAATCCAGGTCTGCCTTGAACACTGTAGCGCCAATTGGTATTGCACCCCCGCTCAGGGCTTTCGCAAGGGTTATTATCTCCGGAACCGTGTTAAAGTGCTCTATAGCGAACATTCTACCCGTCCTACCCATCCCCATTTGAACCTCGTCAGCTACGAGTAAAATCCCGTATTTATCCAGGAGCTTCTTCAATTCTCTGAAGAAATCCCTAGGGGGGACTACGTATCCGCCCTCTCCTTGAATCGGCTCGGCAAAAACTGCAGCGACTTCGTCAGCAGGTATCAGCTTATCGAAGACGTATTCCTCTATGAACTCTAGAACTCTGTTTATTAATTCACCGGGGTTTTCATACCCGTCAACATGCCATGGATTCCTATAAGGGTTGGGATATGGGACGTGTACCACTCCAGGCATCCAGGGGAAGAACAGTTTCTTGTGAATCGGCTTACTCGCTGTCAACCCCATGCTTCCCATGGTTCTCCCGTGGAAGGCACCATAGAAGGCTATGAAGAACTTCCTCCCTGTCGCCTGTCTCGAAATCTTTAAAGCAGCCTCATTAGCTTCCGTTCCGCTATTGGCGAAAAACACTTTTCTACGATAGCCTCCGGGAGCTATTTCAACAAGCTTCTTAGCAAGCATAACCTGGTAAGGGTTGAAGTAGTCTGTACCGGCGCCATGGGCCAGCTTTTCCAACTGCTCTACAATAGCTTTCTTAACTTCGGGATGGGTGGGGTAGCCTAAATTATTCACTGCAATCCCGCTGGAGAAATCAAGGTATTTGTTCCCATCTACGTCGAAGAGCCAAACCCCCTCTCCTCTCTCAATCACAAGGGGAAGGTTCTCCGGGTCGTGCGTTGTAGTCGCTACATATGTGTAGTGTTGCTCAATCCAGTACTTGCTCTTTGTTCCATCCTTACCAGGTTCTACAACCACTTCAGGCCTTCTCACAGGAAACACCATTACTTTCTTACATGAGAATCGTATATAAAAATATGTATGGTCAATACGCTCACTGGTAAATTATAAGAATTATAGCACTAATGATTAAGAAGCCGATGAATAGGCTTAAAAGAGTTAAAGATTGAGACAGAAATATCATCCCGAGCAGTCCAGCCCCGAAGGGTTCTCCCAGGGCAATGCTCGCAACAGCTGAGGCCGGATACTTCTTCAAATGATAATTCATCAATGTATGTCCCCCTATCATTGGAATAAGCGCAAGCAGGGTGAAAGCCACGTAGGTTTCAAAAGGGTATGAGAAGACCTCGGAGCCCTTTAAGACTGAGTAAATAAGGGCAATCGCTGAAGCCGTCAAATATGTTGGCGTAGCATAGGTTAAGGTTGATTCTCCGAGCTTGGTTCTAGCGAACCTGCCAATTTCGAAATACCCGGCTGCAAAAAGGGAGGCGGAGAAGGCTAAGATGACCCCGTGGTTATAAGTTAGGTTGTTCACTTGAAGGAAAATCCATAGAAGGATAAGGGTTGCGGAGAAACCCAGCACCTTCTTTAAACCCGGTTTCTCATTGAAAAATAGAGAGTCCAGCACGACATTGAAAACCGGATATGTTACAACGATCAACGTGCTCTGGTAAACCGGTAATAGGAAAAGACTCTGCACCTATAAAACAAAGTGCAAGTTGAGGAAAACCCCTGATAGAACATGATGCGGCTTAAAAATAAATGTCCGGCGAACCAGTGTAACAGGGACAAATATTAGTGACGTTAGAAATGTCCTCCAAAACGCACACACTTCCGCGGGAGCTTTAGAAAGCACTACTATGATGCTCGCGGATGAGATGGAAACCCATATCAGTAGGAAGCCCGGAAGATCCTTCAAGTCTTTTACTCTAGAGATTCTCAAAGCCTTCTCAACCTTGGAGTGCCGAGTATCTCCATCAGCTCAGATAGAGCTATGAAGCTGGCGAAAACCAGGAGAAGCCTCAGGTTTTTAACTCTCAAGTCTTTTTCGCCTATGACGCTGCATTTCTCGTAGAACCTGTTTAAGTCCAGCGCCAAATTGTGAGCGTACTCTAGGAGCCTGTTCGGCTTCATCTCCTCGTACGCGTTGATCAATGTTTGGCTGAAAGCATTTAACCACTCAATCAGCTTCTTCTCCTCCACGGTGGCAGGTTCTGATATTCCGTGCGCTGTAATCTCCTGGGAGAGCCTCCTTTTAACCTCCTCAAGTGATTCCAAGGGCTCGAGGCCCCACTGTTTTCTCAGAATACTCTGTAACCTAGCGAAAGAATAAGCTATGGTGACTCCGTGCTCGAACTCTCCTATTTTCTCAGGGTCAAAGAATAGTACCTTCCCCGGCTCTACAGAAAGAAGAAGAGCCCTAGCGTTCGCAACCGCCAATTCCCTAGTATAGGAAGATCCAGTAACCGAGTCCTTTGATACCCCTTTCCTTTGAGACTGGCCAACCTGTTTCTCAACTAGAGCCCGCGTCATGTCTACGAGAAGCTCGTCCATGGTGTAATATATCCCCCTTCTACCGCTCATTCTCATATTCCTTAACTGAACCATTTCATATGCGAAATGAACAAGGTTCTCAGCCTCCCTATCGAACCCCAGGATTTTCAAAGTAGCTCTCAACTGTTTCTGAGCACGATCCTGTTCAACAGCTATAACATTGTACACTTTCTCCGCATTGTATTTGGAGAATTTGATAATGCTGTAAGCGATATCCCGGGTCACGTACAGAGTGGTGCCGTCGCTCCTCCTAACGATAAACCTGCCCGGACTGTCTGGGGCAAAAAGGTTTCTAACAAACTCAACCTTCTGGGCCGCCTTGTTCAAGTCTAGCTCCACGGCCCCGTCAACCATGTTAGCATAGCCTGTTGCTAAAATCTTCTCAACAATATCCTGTGACATGTTCACAATTTCATCTGATGATTCGAAATCAAACCCGTCGAAGAACACGCCATAAATTTTAAGCGTCTCCATGAACCCGCTTAAAACATCCCTACTGACCTGGTGTATCAAGCCAAGGGCCTCGGGGTCTCTGTGCTCTGCCCTCCACATTAACGATTTTATCTCTTCCTCAGCCTTCTCATAGCTACTTATCTCTCTTGAAAGCGTATTGTAGACCTCAGGGTTTAAGGAGTTGAGATAACTCCCTGCTTTAACATATGAAACGTACTCCTTGTAAGTCTCCCTGAACTTTTCCAGTAAAGGCGCTACCAGATTCCATACTTCGCCCGCAGACGATTTCGTAGCCGGGTCCTTTTCAACGCTCCTAAGCCTCCTGAGCCCCCGCGAGAATTCAGCTAGTTTTCTAAAAGAATTGTGAACAAGAGGCTTTATGCTTATGAAAGATTCTAAATGAGTGCTCAATAAGGGAGTCGACTTTAATCTTTCCCTATTGCTTTCCACGTAGAGCTTGAGCTTATTGTACACTTCTTCCTCGATACTTCCAAGCTCGCTTGAGAGTTTGCGAATCATCATTATAGTGTTTACTGAGGCGTAAACCATTCCGTACCAGTGGTCTATTTTTACATCCTCTGGCGGAGCGATATTGTTTTTCCGGAGTTTTGAAACCCCGTAGGCTAGTACGGCCACCTGCCTTCCCAAGTCATTAACATAGAATCTTGTCACCACGTTGAATCCTAGCTTTTTCGATAGCCTTGAGAAAGTATCACCTATAATGCTGTTCCTACCGCTACCAATGTGTAGAGGGTGAACCGGGTTAGCGCTGGTGTGTTCAACCACTATTGTTCTGCCGCCTCCGTAGCTTGATAGGGTCTTCCTAAACCCGTCCTCGAGAAATTCTTTTAACAGGTTTGAAAATATCGACGAGTAGTCTATGGTCACATTCAAGTAGCCGTTAACAAACTTTGCCTCGAAAATTCTACAATCTCGTTTAAACCCGAGCCTTTCCAACTCCTCTAAGAGTTGCTCTCCAATCCTTGCCCACTGATCGCGAGGAGTATTTTTCAGCAATATGTGGAGAGCAATCCCGTAATCACCCATTTTAGGGTCTGGCGTCCTGTTGATTTTCAACCTTCCTTCTTCCACTAGTCTCTTTACTTCTTCCCTTGAAAACCATAGGCTCCGTGCAGTTGCCTCCTCAAGGTATTGATAAATGCATTTCTCTATAAGACTCTCCACTCTAATTCCCATCTACCACTAGTTCAAGAATATGAATTAATTTGAAGCGTTAAAAAAGAATTACCCAGTTAACTCCTTTAGCTTCTGATAGAACTTGCTCCACCATTCATACGCTGCCTCTTCCTTGTCTATCGCGAATAGCCCAAGCCATTTCTGGTTCTGGTATTCCTCGCTAGCCTTGGTCATGAAGTCTATGATCTTCCCCGAATCCCAGAATACTGGGGAAGCCCCTGCCAGCTCCTGATACTCGCTCACCTTCTTATAGAGTTGCTTAACCTTCTCCAACGGTTTCTCAATACCGTAGTATTTCTCAAGTAGCGTCATAACATGTTTCTCGGCCCAGCCCCTGTGGAACCTGCAGAACCCTGTGTCTTCTAGAAGGGCTTCATATATTGCTCTCTCGTAAGACTTAGCCGCGAACTCCTCCGGGTCCGTGAACAATCCCGAGTAAACAGTCCAGTACTTGCCTAGAACGGGGAGGGGCGCCACGAGGCCCGGCGTCCAGTAGTAGTTCGGGGTGATATGCCCTCTCTCTCCGAATACTGCGTAGACCGGTATGTCGCTAAACTTTTTCTTCACCTCTTCAACTCTCTCCTTGTAGAGCAAGTCTAGAAGCTTGGCAGCACTCCTCAAACCCTCCTCGCCTATTAATCTTAGGATCGGGTTTACCCCGAAGGCCAAGTATTCGACTATTTTCAACGCCAGCTCTGCGTTGGCTTTACTGTTCTCGATCGTATACTTGGCCGGATCGAAGAACGGTTTCGAGGAAAGCCCTACCTCCTCAGGCCTTAACAAGCCCTTGTGAAGAGCTTCGAACACAAACCCTATCACTTGCCCGAGCTCTATGGCGTCAAATCCATAAGCATCTCCGGCCTCAACCACTTTCTCAGCATCGTGTATGTCGAACACGCCTATGATCGGCCCTAATCCGTTGTAGGGCTCGTAATCGCTCTTGTATTTCCCGAGCCTAACCTTCTTACATGCTAGGGGACACGGCTCTCCACATGTCTTCCAGCTCCTGGTCTCAATGGCCTCCTTATTAAACGGCTCCCACATATGCTTCATTATCAGTGAGTGGAGCTTCTCTCTTACCTCCTTGGGGTAGTAGATCATATTCCAGTTAAACATGGGTGTCGTGATTTTTAAATGCGGGTAGTTGCCACCGAAAGTACCGCCAGTATTCATCTTGGGATCATACCTGTATTTTGTACCGGACTCTATCACGAACTCCACGTAAGCCTTCTTAGCAAGCCCCTGGAAGATCTCGTTAATACTTCTCAAATCCCTTAGCTCCACAGGAGCCTTCGAAGACCTGTCAAACCTCCCTCCATATATTATTGCGGCAACCTTATGAGCTCTATAAAGAACACTCCCGCCTCCCGCTCTCGCTGCGAAGTCCTCGCTACCATAATCCATTTTACCCTTAACCAGCGTTATTGATGCGAGAGCGCCAATGTTTGTGTTCATTGCTGCAGGACCAACTAGTATGCTCCTCCCGTTGAAGGTTTCGTAAAAGTCCCTGAACAAGTCGCTCAGATATGCCTGTAACGCGTAAACTCCCTTAAAACCTCCATAGCCTTTCCATATGTTTACAAGCATTTCCTCCGGAATCGCATGGTATTCTACTTTCGGATTACCATCACCCTCATCGTAAATCTTAAGAATTAGCGGCTTCTCACTCCTCCCAATTACGACGATCGCGTCAGCGTTCACGTTGAACTGGTAAGCGGCCCCGCCCATTGCCGCGGCGTGGAGACCCTTGGTCAACGGGCTTCGGAAAACAGCCACAAACCTGTGAACACCGTAGAGCTTACTTCCCGCAAATAAACCCGTCCCCAGAACGAGAGCATTGCTTGGGTCGTAGACAGGCTTGCTCCATGTTTTATACCTTTCCATGTGCAGTTTCAATGCGAGAGATATGGGGCTGAACACCTCGTTTAACGGGGACTCTTCAATCCAGTGTTTCCTCTCAGCAACATCAATGAATAAGGCCCTATACGTTCTTGTGAAGCTCATCTACATCCCCCAGTTCAAGATAGCATAAAACGATTATTTAAACTTAATAATTGAAACCCGGATGAGACGTCAGCAGAAATTTACTTGGTTATTTAAACTACGTCGTCTTCCTAACTTTTAAAACACCGTTTTCAAGCATCTCAACAACTATTACTTCAGTTCCTGGCGGTATGGTCTCGTCAGACACCGCCCTCCAATACTCTCCTTCAACCTTAACGAAACCTATCTCCCCAGGCTTCAACCAATCAACCGCTCTACCCTTCTTCCCAGCAGGAGTGAACTCCACTGGTTTCTTCATCCTCACCTTTACCACCTTGTAAATCATGATTGAAAAGATGCTGGTCAAAAAAACCGTTACAACTATAATTACTGTTCTCACAGTATTAATATATTCGGGAGAGGGGGAAACCCCTGAGGGTATGTAGGCCGGGAGGAGTGCAAACCCGAAGGCTAGTAGGAGAATCCCGCCTATACCCAGAACCCCGAAGCCCGGTATCACGAATAGTTCAATAGCCAATAATACAGCGCCCAGTATGATGAGAAATATTGATACGAGGTTCGCGCTAACTCCAACCGAAACCAGCCCGAGGAGGAGGAATAGGAGTGTTAAAGGAAGAACAGTAAGCCTCCCTGAGACAAGGGCAAATATTGTTCCGAGCAACCCTATTGTCACTAAAACGTTTGCCACGTAAGAGTTCGTGAGGAGAGAGATGAATCGTGACCTCACACTACACGAGTACTCCTCTATCGTGTAGGGTTTCACATCTATAACGTATTCAATACCATTGACTACAACGCTACGCCCATTTATCTTGTCGAGCAATTCTTCCAGACTCGATACCTCGTAATCAGCAACGTTGTTCAGAATAGCCTCAGTTGAATTAAATACGAGCGCCTGTCTAATGAAAAGCTCTACCGCAGTAAAGTTTCGCCCCGCGCGATGGGAATATGCTTCAGCCCTCTTTATGATCGGGTTCAACACTTTTGACTCGTTAATGTAAACTATTTCTCCTGTGACAGGATTAACGGTAACAGGTTGCATCGCCCCTATTATAGAATATTTTTGAACGGCAAGTATGTCCGAGGGCAGGATGATCAATGTTCCAGCGCTCAATGCCTTATTACGATGGACGTAGGCGATTGTCGGGATCTCAGCGTTTAACACGGCATCCCCTATCTCAAATCCCGCGTCAAGGTAGCCTCCGTACGAATCCACCCTGTAGATGAAAACCTTTCCCTGGAACTCAGCATATCTTAGAGCATCTAAAAAGCACTCTTTGACTCCATCGTCAATAGTGTCCCAGGGTGCCTCAATAGTTAGCATCACAGCTGAGGAAATCCTCTCGCCGGAAACAACCCTCGATGTGAAAACACTGGGTAAAATCAATACGGTTAGAATAGCCATGGAGAATATAAAAAACAATTGAAGCCTACTCCTCCTCAAGGAACCCCTCATCCTCCCTGCTTCTTCTCGAACTCTTTAATAGCCTTGTAAGATGCTATTGAAACTCCCGTGGACGAGGCGCCGGTTTCCGTAACAACCACCAGCGCCTTCTCCCTCGCAACCTCTATTAATGTCTGAAGCTCCCTGAGCCTTAAAGCGGTTGGATGCTCCTCATAGACTCTCGCAGCCTCGCCGAGGATTTGTGAAGCCTGCCTCTCACCCTCAGCCTCTATAATCCTCGCCCTTCTCCACCTCTCTGCCTCAGCCTGCTTAGCCAATGCTCTCATCAACTCTTCGGGTAGCTCAACCGACTTAATGGTTACAGCAGATATCTTGATGCCCCATGGCATTGTCATCTCGTCGAGAATCCCCGAGATCTTTTTGTTCAACTCCTCACGCCTGGAGAGGAGATCGTCTAGCTCTGCTTGCCCCAGCACATCTCTCAATACGGTTTGACCCAGCAGGCTGACACTGTAATGGAAATTCGCAACCTTGGTTATCGCTGAAACCGGGTCTATCACCCTGTAGTAGATAACGGCGTCGACCTTCACGCTAACATTATCCCTTGTTATTATCTCCTGCTTGGGGACGTCGATCGTGACTAATCTTAAATCCACCTTTGCCAGGTTGTCGAAGAACGGGATGATGAGCACTATTCCAGGGCCTTTAGCACCTAGAAGCCTCCCCAGCCTGAATACGACAGCTCTTTCATACTCTCTTATGATCTTAATGCTTGACGAAAGTAGTGGAACTCCGATGAATAGTATTATCGCTAGGATTATTAGTAAGGTGAATGGATCCATTTTCCCACCGTGATATATAATCTGAATAAGTCTTTATAACGATATGCTTCGCAGATCAATAATCAATGGGGATGCTGCGTGCCCATTTGGATTATGAGAGATTTCTCGAAATGCTCCTCGTGCAAGCTCTGCGAGATAGCGTGCTCCTTGAAACACGAGGGCGTGGTGTGGCCCGAGGCATCACGTATAAGGATTTACGAGTTGATACCCGGTTTACCGGTTATATCCACGTGTGTTCAATGCGACGACTACCCCTGTGTCTCCTCGTGCCCGTCTCAGGCATTAAGTACTGGCGAGCATGGACAGGTGCTTGTGGACGAGAACAAGTGCACTTTATGCGGAACATGTGTTTATGCATGCCCCGGTAAAATACCGAGGATTGTGCGGGGGGTGCAGAGCGTGATCATATGCGACCTATGCGATGGGGAGCCGGAGTGTGTTAGAATATGCGGTGAAATGGGCTACCACGCCTTACAGTTAGTTAACAAACCGGACGGCGAGATCGTTAAAAACTACCTTGTAAGTCCCGAGGATGCGTCTCTAAAGCTACTAGCTAAGGCGACTGGTGAGGAGTAATGAAGGGTGTTTGGGGAAGGCTCTTAGAGGTGGACTTAACCGCCGGAACCAGCCGCTCTATCGAAATACCTGAAAAAGTCTATAGAATGTTCCTAGGGGGGAGAGGGCTTGCAACCTACTTGCTAGCTAGGGAATTCAGCGAGAAATGGAGATTCCTCGACCCGTTGTCCCCGGATAATCCCCTACTATTCTTAACGGGACCGTTAACAGGCTACTACCCGGGCGTGAAGCTCAGCGTCTCAGGGAAGTCGCCGCAATCCAACAGCGTTATAGGAAGCGTCGTCTCCAGCGAGGTTGCCATCGAACTCAAGGCATCAGGGCTTGACGGGCTCGTATTGAAAGGGAGCTGTGAAAAACCCTGCTACGTATACGTTGGAAACGGGAAAGTTGAGATCCGCGATGCTTCATCAATATGGGGTCTAGGGGGTTTAAAACTCGTCAAGCAGTTCAACAGTCTTTTAAAAGAAGATGTTAAAGCCGATCCCAAAACCCCGTTCGTCTACATAGGTCCCGCAGGGGAGAACAAGGTTAGGACGGCAGCGGTCATGGCCAAACTAGCGCACGCGGCCGGCTACGGAGGCTACGGCGCAGTGATGGGTGCTAAAAGAGTGAAGGCTGTAGCTGTTAAAGGATATGGGAGCCTGCCCCCTGTCAATGATCCCGAGTCCTTGAATACTTTATTCCGTAGCGCGCTCGGAAACATTAAGGAGAGGATGAAGAGGTTCAGGCAGTGGGGCACGACCGAGGGAACGTGGCACACTGGCTACTATTTGAGTAGCATGCCAGTGAAGAATTGGAGTGAAGAATGGCATGACGTGAAAGACTTCTCTCACGTCGGGTTCGAGTTGGAAACATGGGTTAAGAACCCTTGGGCTGACTGGGGATGCCCAGTAGCGTGTATGAAGCTGAGCATTGCAAAGTGGAGGGGAGAGGTGTTCATCACCGATAACCCTGATTACGAGATGGCGGCGTATCTCGGGAGCAACCTAGGGGTGTTCAGCCCGAGGGGAGCGGTGATTTTGTCGAGCCTGGCGGACGAGCTCGGCCTCTGCGGGATTCAAACCGGCAACGTGATGGGCTTCGCGGTCGAGCTTTACGAGAAAGGAATCCTTACGAGGGATGAAGTAGGGTATGAGTTGAAATGGGGTGATGTAGAGTGCATGGCTAAGCTGATGAAGGACATAGCTTATCGGAGAGGCATCGGCGAAGTCCTCGCTGAAGGAACGTTTAGGGCTGCGAGACTCCTCTCGGAGAAGAAAGGAGTAGACCTGACGAAGTACGCAATCCAGGTTAAGGGTATCGCCGTGGGAGCTCACGGTGTGAGAAGCGGTAAAGACTATCCTCAGCCGATTTCCTACGCCCTATCAGTCCAGGGCGGTGATCACACAAGTGTCGCAGAATTCCCCGTTAACTCCACTGAGTCCGAAGCCTGGTACTCGATCCTCGACAGCGGAGTTGTATGCATGTTTACGGTTTTAGACGACTCCACGCTTCTCGAATACCTAAACAAAGTGACAGGCTGGGGCTTGGATCTCGGAGAATTCTATGAGATAGGGAGGAGGGTAATAACCCTTCAGAGAATCCTACTCCTCATCGGAGGGCCTGATGCGGAGTGGAGCGCTGAGGATGACGACAACCCTCCCAGATTCTACGAGCCTCTTCCAACAGGACCCTATAAGGGAAGTGCTCTTAAGAGGGAGGAAGTGGATGAGTTGAAGAAGAAATACTATGCTGAGATGGGATGGGGCGAGAAGGGCATTCCTTCAGAGGAAACCTTGAGGAGGCTTGGGCTTGAAGAATTCACCCCAATGTTGAACATGCTCCATTAGTAGGTTTTAAAGATGCCCCGGATATGTGGAAAATTCTCATGGATTGATAACCGGGAAGTATGTATTCAGTATGACAAGTGTGTCAGGGTTGCAGAGGCTTTAACCGACCTCCTCAAACAAGTGGAAAAGAAGACCAGCATTGAAGCCGTGGTTGCTAGGATAGGCGGAAAACTACTCAGCAGTAGCGATATTATATGCGAGGACTCGAGTATAACAATAGTCAGGGTTTTCAAAGGCGGCTAAGATGAATGGGGAAAACCGGAGAGAGAAGAAAAGAGCAGGAGTATTGGAAGCAACGGTTTCGATAGTACTCAATACATTTCTCTTCGCGGTCAAAGTCTACGCTGGGATAGTCTCGAACTCTGTAGCTGTACTGGCGGACGCCTTCCATACTTTATCCGATAGTTTAACGTCACTAGTAGTATTGATAGGGGTTTGGATAGGCTTCAAGCCCCCTGATAAAGAGCACCCGTTCGGTCACCAGAGGGTTGAACAAATAGCTACCATCGTCATCGCCACTATGCTGGGTGTTGTAGGATACGAGTTTTTCAAGCAGAGTCTCGAGAAGCTTCTCAACCGGGAATCGCTCACGTTTTCAACCATAGCGCTTGGTGTAATGGCTTTATCAGCTGTTTCCAAGGAATTGCTTGCCAGATGGGCTGAGCGGCTGGGGGGAGAACACGATATGAGCAGTATTAGAGCTGATGCATGGCATCATAGAAGCGATGCTGTATCCTCTTTGTTAGTTATTATTGGGTTGCTGGTAGGCGACATGTACTGGTGGGTTGATGGCGTCCTAGGCCTGGCCGTGTCAGGACTGATAATATATTTTGCGTGGTCTTTAATTAAAACTGCCTCGAACCGTCTAATAGGACGTGCGCCATCTCGCGCTGAAGAGGATGAGTTGAGAAAGATAGTTTCCTCCATAGTTCCCCAGGCAAGCGATCTGCACCATATACATGTCCACGAGTATGGGGACCACGTTGAGATAACGCTACATTTAAGGCTCGACTCGAAGATTACCCTGGAAGAAGCACACAGGATAGCAACACTGATAGAGGAAGCAGTGAGGGAAAAGCTTGGATGGGAGGTGACAATACATCTCGAGCCCGATAAAAAAGTAGACTACGAACATTCAACCGATTAAGCCAAGGGATACAGCGTAATCATATCTCGCTAAGACAATCCCCGCCAAACCCTCGATGACAAGCTCTCCCTCAACAATTCTTGCCTCGCCGTAAGATACAACAACCCATTTGCCAGCCGGAAGGGTGAATACCTTTGAATCAAGATCGTTATTCGCGATCACCAACACCTCGTTATCATAGCCTCTGAAGAAAGATATCACCGACCCGTTTGAAGCGTAAAGAGAAATAATGCTGGTCTTAAGCGCTGGAATGTTCCTTTTAATCCACGACATTCTCAAGTAGGCTTCGTAAACCTCGGGTATCATCCTATCCCATTGGATCGGATACCTTTGCTCGTCGTAGTATCTGGACGACCCTAAAATGCCCCTCTCATCTCCTTGGAAAATGACCGGCATGCCCGGGACCGTGAACTGGAGCGTGATGAGAAGCTTCAGCCTCCTTATAGACTCGTTCGTTGGAGTTGAGCCAATCCTTCCACCCCCTAGGTCTGTCAGGATTCTCGAAGTGTCGTGCGAACCTATAATGTTGAAGCCCATGCCCGCGACCCCCACAGGGATTTGGGCGTAGTAGTTGTAAAGGTCTCTGAAGACTTGATCACCGTTTTTCTTGCCCGCTGCGTATTGTAGAAGAATGTCCCTTCCGAGCGCATAGTTCATTAAGCTGTCGAAATGCCTTCCCTTAAGCCACTCAGGACTCAGGGTCCATATCTCGGCCACTATGTAGGCGTCGGGGTAGCGCTCCTTGATTAGCGTCCTCAGCTCCCTGTAGAAGTTGTCAGCGTCGAGCACTTCAAGCGGGGCATCGATCCTCAACCCGTCAAAGCCGAATTCAAGCCAGTATAAGGCTACGTTGAACAAGTACTGCTTTACCTCAGGATTGGAGTGGTTGAGCTTGGGCAGGCTACCAAAACCCCACCAGCACTCGTAGGCCGCGCCGTCCCCGAGCTTGAACGGCCACTTCTTAATTATAAACCAGTTCCAGTAGGGGCTTTGCGGGCCGTTTCTGTAAACGTCCCTGAACGCCCAGAAGCCTATGCCGACATGATTGGGGACAAAGTCGAAAATCACTTTCATGCCACGCCTGTGTGCTTCATCGAGGAGTGTTCTCAGAATGGTTTCATTTCCATACTTGGGGTCTATGAGGAAGTAATCATAGGTGTCATAGCCGTGGGCGCTACCGGAGAGGAATATTGGGTTGAAATAAATCATCTTAACGCCCAAGCTCTCCAAGTAGTCGAGTTTTGCGAGAACCCCTGCTAAATCCCCTCCGAAGTATTGGTGGCAACAGTGAAGACTCGTTATTGGATCACTCCAGCCGGAGAATATTGGTTTAGCGCCTCCAGCCAACTCGTTAAGCCATAACTCGTCGGTCTCATTGCCTCTGAGATCATTGGAGGGATCACCGTTGTAAAATCTGTCTGGGAAAATCTGGTACCCTATGGCCTCTCTAACCCATGATACTTGTTTGAAGAAGCTTGTTGCGTTACCGTTGAAATACTTGTCTACGGGATCCTTGAATATTCTCAATCCGTGAGTTCCGAAATCAATTATAAAATAGTACTGGATGGTTTCGTAGAGCGGTATCTCCCTGTACCATACGATCGTGTAGTCAGTCCACAACTGCTTCTTCATCCTATAGTATTCCCCGTTCACAACTAAATACACTGAGGCATCACGCACGTTAGAGGTGAACAATCTAGCCACAAGCATCTCATCAGCTAGCGACAAATACACTGGGTCGTCTTCAATATGGATGAAAAACCTGGTCTCGCTTGGAAAAGAGACCTGTCTGAGAGCGTTTTTCCCGCCGAAGCCGTCGTCAACATACCCTTGGGCATCCGGGTCGATAGGGAGCCCGTAGTGGTCACTCGACATGTCTCTCACCCAAGCCCCGTTGATCAGGTATTTGTAAACCACTGTTCCAGGGGGCACGCAGAATAAGGCTACCCACGTACCGTTGTCAAGCATGAACATGTCGTGAGGGGCCCAGCCTGCGAAGTCGCCCGCTACTGAGACCCTGTAAATTGTTTCATTCGAAAATGGTGTAAACCTGAAGTAAACAGGTGCTTTAGGGGGCCGGCACTTTAACTGCTCAATCATGAGTGAAACGTAAACGTCTTCGAAGTATTTCAACGAGGCTTGTGTAGCAGTCTCCGTAGTAGTCGTAAACAAGGGAGTTGTGTTTACGCCTTGACCACGATTTAGTGTTGGAGACAGTGTGAGAATCAACGCTACAGTCAGGAGTAAACCCGTTAGAGTAATTAGATCTCGTCTTCTCATGGAAACCACTCCTTAATGCGTATTTAAATTTTAGTAATAGGTATTAAATAATAGACTTGGCTGGAGTTGAATCATTGGAATGGTTGTAGTTCCGGAACAACCCGTTAGGTACCTAAGGAAGCGTCCAGTTGTAACAGTACTGCTTGTGCTGGCAAACCTGGCTGTCTATTTTTACACGAGCAGGGCAAGGTCTTTCCTGCAGACGGACCCATACTTCATCTACACCTACGGATTCAACCCCTTGTCTCTTCCCACGTTTGAAGGCGTTAAGAGAATCTTTACTAGCATGTTTATCCATGCAGATCTCTTCCACATAGTATTCAACATGCTCTTCCTCTACTTATTCGGGAGGAGCGTGGAAGCCGTAACTGGGTCACTAAGATTTCTCCTACTATACCTTGCGGGAGGGTTGGGCGCGGTTCTATTCCATGTCGCTTTAATCCCCATAGGTGGCTATGAAGCCCTCGTCATACCTGCGGTAGGGGCTTCCGGGGCCATCAGCGCGGTCCTAGGAGCGTTTTTCATACTATTCCCTCATACAAGAGTGTCGCTATGCATGTTCTTTTTCTTCCTCCCAATATGCCTTCCACTGCCGTCCTCAATATACTTGCTGATATGGTTTGCTGAGCAGGTCGTGTATGGTTACTTAAACCTCGGGGGAGTGGCTTACTTCGCGCACGCGGGAGGGTTTGTAGCAGGAATGGCGGCCACCTGGCTAATAGCTTCAGGGCCGATAAAAAGGTTGAAAACCGGGTTGACGAGCCCCCTGGAGGAGTACCTTCATTCAATAGGTGTCTTCCCGCGAAAATTCTACACGCTGGGAGCTGGAACCAAGGTGCTCGCAACCCTTCTCCTCATCGCACTCATAGCCGGGTTCTACATTTCATGGGAGAGGAACAAGGAAATGACGAGCGTGTACTCGTTAGACGTGGAAGCTGGAGGTTTGAACGACACGGTCATACTGTATAAGCAGAATGATTCGTGGATCGTTTCCCAGAGCCGTGTGGACGCCGTAAGGTTCGTCGTTAACAGGCTCCACCCAGCAGGCCTCTTAGCCGATCCCGAGCTTGCCAACCAGTCCATCACAAACAGGGCCGTACCCCCGTACTTTGTCGAAATATTTGGCGTTAGAACACCTGTTAACTTGTACATAGAGGTAGCCATATACGATGGCGAGGGCTTGGTCGAAGTCTTCAAGGGCAGTATGAGAAGCTACTTCGTCACAATCACCCAGACAGGGGAGGTGTTCTTAAACACTACCAGGGAGGTCCACGTATCGTTCATTATTGAAAAAGGGCGGGTTGAAACCTTGAAATACATTGAATACTCCATCTACGCCTCCGCTGCGCTGACTGTTGTAGGGATAGGAGTGATCCTGGGTGCCGATAGGTTCAGTGTTGTAACAGATATGGTTTACGAGTAATCAAGGATTAAAACCTTTCGAGCCGGTTCAGTAAATCATGGTGAGGGTATATGAGCCAGACCCGGTACAAGACTGTTGCGTATGTTTCCACGCTTACTGCTCTAGCAGTAATACTTCGGTTTTTCGAAATACCCTACCCATTGCTCACCTGGCTGAAGTATGATGCCTCAGGAGTCCCGTTAGCAATCCTAGCATACATGGGCTGGAGCCTACTAGCATACTCGCTCCCTGCATACTACCTTGTATCCGTCGCACTTGGAGCAGACTTCGTGGGCATGGCTATGAAAGTCGTCGCCGAGGCTTCAACAATTATCCCCTTAGTCTATTTGTATAAAAGGTTTAAGATTCGGAGAAAATTAGCAGTCCCCCTTTCAACAGGGGCGGCCGCGTTGAGCAGGGTTGTCGTGATGCACTTGTTCAACGTTCTCATAACACCTTACTGGCTAGTTTACTCTTACGGAATGGATTATGAAACAGCCCTCTCATACGTTTACAGCATAGTGATCCTCATCGATGTTTTCAACCTGACTATTGCCGTGCCAGTAAGCCTGGCCGCGATATACGTGGCAGAGTACTTGTTGAAAACGGGTATACTGCATGAGCAGTGAGATTGCAGTACAACTAGAGGATTTGTGGGCAAGGTATGATAGTGGAGAATGGATTCTGAAAGGGCTGAGCCTGAGCGTTAGCAAGGGGGAGTCTGTACTTATAGTAGGGGCCACAGGCTCCGGGAAAACCACTTTAGCAAGGATTTTAAACGGAACCGCGGGGCCCATCCACGGGGTTGAGGTGAAAGGATCCTACAAGGTCAACGGCGTGGAAGCCCTAAGGTTAGACCCTTTCATCCTCGGCTTGAAAATTCACGTTGTCTCGCAAAACCCATACATTCACTTTTTAAACTTCATCCTTGAGCATGATTACAGGGATTATGCGAGAAAGGTACACGGGGACAGGTTTGAGAAGCAAGTAGTTGAGAAAACTCTAACACAGTTCAACATTCGCGAGCTACGGCACCACTACTTCTTCAACCTTTCCGGAGGGCAGGCGAGGCGGGCTGCGACTGGGAAAGCCCTTATACCCAATCCAGAGATACTGGTTTTCGACGAGCCGTTCATGTGGCTGGATGATAAGGGAGTTAACGAGTTCCTCGACATGCTCAATCTTTTGAGAAGGCTCGGCAAAGCCATTATCGTCTTCGAGCACCGCTTCAACAAGATGATAAGGTTTTTCGACAGGGTGTATGTGCTGAGAAATGGGAAGATTGAAGAAGCAGACGTATCAGCGTTGATCAAGATTGCGGCAGCGAAGACTCTTGGTTCAAACCCTGTTTACCAGTCTAACCAGGGAGGGCATGGAGAAGTAGTCTTAAGAATGGAGAACGTAACATTCGGCTACGGGGAGCCGGTTCTGAGCAACGTTAGCTTGGAGCTCAGGAGGGGCGAAGGGGTTGCTATAATAGGCTTAAACGGATCAGGTAAGACCACCCTTCTCAAACTCGTCACGGGCTACTTGAAGCCCTGGAGAGGAAGAATCATGATGAGGGGTCGCCTGATCTACATTCCACAGTTAATCCACATGTTCTACACGGAGGCGAGCCTTATGGAGGAAGCAGTAAAGCTGTGCGGGTCTGTTGATGGGGGCGAGGCCTGCGTCGACAGAGCTTTAAGAGCGCTGGTGAAGGAGGGGTTGAGCCCGGATAAGCCTCCCAGCCAGTTATCGCATGGGCAAATGGTTAAGGCTGCGATTCTGCTGGCTTCAACCACGGTTAAGCCGGACTTGATCCTGCTTGACGAGCCTTTCAGCGGGCTCACATATATCGACAGGTTTAACCTTATCAAGCTACTCTCGGAAACACCCTCTGCGAAGCTGTTGACAACGAGCAGTTGGGAGTTCACCGGGCTGTTGGGCGAGTGGAGGCTCATGGTGCTTGAGAATGGTGGTTTGAAGCAGGCTGAACCGTTGGAGAAGCCTTCGAACGCCTTGTTCAGCGTTGAGCTCGCGAAGCTGTTAATGGGTGTTGAGGGTTGATCAAGGACCTAGCAGAGCTACTGGTGATCAAGCCCCGCGCCAGGTGCTTCAGCCTAGCGGCAAGGATTATTGCGCCAGCAGTTCTCATTACAGCATCCATACTAGTCGCGGCCGTGAAGAGGGAGTCTTCCACAGTCTTTTACGCGTTTACCATCGTGTTCACGAGCGGTCTGCTCGCGTACAACTCTGGGTTTGCAGAGCTGGTCAAAGGGGTTCGGCTAATCCTCTTGTTCATACTTCTGGGTTTGCTCATAAACATGTTAGCGCTCGCCACGGGGTTGACACCCCTCAGCATTGAAAGAGTGTTAACAGGGGCCCTGAGGCTTTCAGCCATAGCTTTCACAGCCATCCTCCTGTTTCAATGGATTAGTGTTGAGGAGTGGATCTCCCTTTTCTCGTCAGCAGGTGCTGAGGGTTTTGCGCGAATCCTAGCCCTATCGATCACACAGCTCCCCCTCAGCCTGAGGGCTTTCAGCGAGGCATTACTATCGGTTCGGATAAAATACGGGGGCAAATACTTCACGAGAATGCTCAACCCTCTCCTGCTTCACGCGATAAACACTGCGAGGAGTGTTAGCGAAACCCTTCTTATATATGGGCCGCCAGCCCCGGTTAAAGCCGAGGCTTGGCGTTGGAGAGACATAGTCTTATACGCAGGGGTTTCAGCAGTAACCCTAACCCTGCTCATCTAGGGGAGGGTTACCAGAGTCCTGTATTGAACCGGGGTATTAGCTTCCAGGACAAGTTCTAGGATCTGCCGGGAAGTAAAACTTAGGTTGCAGTCGTTATCGCTTCTCAAAGCAATCAACACCTCCAGCGTCTCGCCCGCCGGCACAGTAATAGGAAATTCCTTCTCGACAACGCATGTTTTGAAACTACGTTTTAAACCGTTCAAGTAGTAGCCGTGTATTTCAAGATCGCCACCCCCTTGTTCCGAATAATCGAGGACAGTCAATCCCTCCATCTCTTTTAGTGCTCACGTAAACCCTGTAGTAGTAGGATGGGGAGCCGCCGGTGTATGCGAAGACGTTGCTATACCACAACCCTACCAGCAAGGCAAGTAGCGATGTCAGCGAGAGAAGCACAACCGTTAACGCCTAATTCGTGATCCCGCCCCGTTTTGATTACTTGTCTCAAAACATTTAAATATTGCGGAGATGGGAATAAGGTGGGCTGGGGAGTAAAAACTACTTCAGCTGAACACTCTGCGGATACTCCATACCGGTCGATGTCACAATAACTATCTCAACCATTTGCCCAGGAGCGAAAAGAATGCCACAGGACTCCTGGCTTCTCAGGGTAAAGTACAGGGCAACCCGCTCTCCCGGGGTAATATAATAGTCCGTGCTCCCCGCGGGGTGTGAAGCCCTGCCCCTTGCTCCTTCAAACTCAACCATTACATCGCAAACCCTTCGGTTAACCATTACCATGACAATGCTGGTAGGCCTCGTCCCAATATTCTTGACGATAACGGTGACATTCCACCCTTCCCCTACCGGGTAGCTGTAGGAGGAGATTATCTCCAAATCCCTGCTCGACTCAACACTCACAATGTTGGAAACCCAGAGCGCGAGAGCCACGGAAACAGCTATCGCGACGGAGACCAGTATAGCCGTGGCTATTAAAGGGCTTAACGCCCGCACAGAAGGACACCAAGCCGTGAGTAGAGAGGGGGAAAAAATTATGGTAGGGTGACCATTTTCGGATACTCCTTACCGCTGGCGGTGTGAAGCTTTACCTCGACCTGCTGACCCGACGAGAAGCCCTTGCTAGGCAAGTAGATGATTATTTCTTCACTGTCTCCTGCGCTTATCGAAATGGTAATGTTACCAGTCTTATTCGTATTATTTACGTAGACCTCTGCTCTAGCTTGCTGATGTGGCCTGTTGTTTATGAATATTTCATCAATCGTGGCTGTGCCTGTGCCCTTGTTCTCGACCCTTAACCTAATCTGCCATCCATCATCGGTTTTTTCAGCGAATGCGTAGGTTATCTGCAGGTTTTCCACTGTCGTGAATCCTCCGACTATGCCTGTCAGCCATAGCGCTACTGCTATTGAGATTGCTATTGCTACTGCCACGATTATGACTGTTGCTATGACTGGGGAGATTGCCTTCACGGGGTTCTCACACCTCCGTAATAATAATTGCGTTTAGGGATTAAAAAGTTTTTAATAAGACATTCCAGTTAATCATTAATCAATGGGTGCTGGAGATTTTTGAAAGGATTGTGTTTACCTCGTCCGTGAACTCTGCCTGGTGGGCTAGGATTATCTTGTCCCCGGGCTTTAACACCATGTTCTTAGCGAGCGGGTATGCTATCCACTCCTTCCCGCTTTTCACGGCTAGCACCGAGCCCCCGTACTTCCGCAACCAGAGGGTTAGCTTGTCGAGCTCGACTTCTTTTTCAACCGTGATTGTTCTGAGGGTTTCACCTACGGTTTCGAAGACTTTTTTGAAAACATCGTAGTATTCTCCAGGCGTCTCCCCTATCATCATCGTTATGTGGCTAATCGTGTTGCTGGCGTCGGCTATGTCCTCGAGCTCCTTCAACATGGTTGTCAGCCCTACGTGGGTTGAGGAGTCTATTCTCCCGAAGCACTCTCTCAAGGTGTTGAGGACTTGGAGGTGTTTCCAGTCAACGTAGACCTCGAGATCCTCCACCTCTTGGACGACCCCGGGGTTGGCCTCCATTAGCGAGTAGTGTGCTAGGTCGACCATCAGCCTCGTGAACTCCTTCAGCTCGATAATCCCTTTAATCAGTTGCTCCGCCTCCCTGTTCTCAAGCGGCTTCTCCGCGATCTCCACGCCCCTATCCCTGAAAAACCTGTAAACATTTTCTTTGAATCCTCTCAAGTAGATCCTGCTCCCCCTTGAAATCTTCTCGCGCAACCCCGGCGCGATCATCCATTCCCCGTTTATAGCCACGAGAATAACGTCTAGCGGGTACTTGTCGGTGATGTCCATTACCCTGACATCCTCGGCGAGAGTGTAAGGGGCTATGACCTCGCCCTCGGTGTAGTAGAGAATGTTCTCGTAGCTGACCAGTACGTCGTAGCCCGTTAGGAGCATGTACACTATATCCTTCACCGAGTCCACGATAGTGTCCATTGACGATGCATAGTAGTGTGCGAGGAGGACTGCGAAACCGCCCTCCCTGCTTCTCCCGTAGGCTAGGCTCGTGTGAAGGATAAACTGGCCGAGTAGCTCGTCGATGCTCTTGTTTATCTCGAGGACTAGCTCAGCAGTGCCGTTGTCACGGGCGAAGTAAGAGTAGAACGCGAGGTCGAGGGCTACGTCTGACTGTAGCCAGATGTTGTTTAAAACCTCTCTAACCGGCATCGCCTTGTAGGTGATCTTAACGGGTTTCTCATGCAACGTTCTATGAATGTCGGACGGGACTCGCTGGCTCAACGGGGACTCCTCAGACACTCTTATTACTATGGTTTAATGGTTTTTAAACCCTTACACGAGTATAAAGTATAAAGAACGAGATGTGTGTTACTATTAATCATTAGTGATGAACTTGGAAGAGCGTTGATAAGGAGCCATGGGCGATAAAATTGCCGGACGAGAGGGTGAACCGGCTGTTAATATCCATGGGGGCACTGGGCGTTGGCACAGTATTGGCAGGCCTCAGTCTCCATACAAGCGTCGAAATCCTTATACAGTACCCTGTCTTCTTAATGCTGATCCCCGGCTTAATGGACCTCCGGGGAAACGTGTACGGAGCCTTAGGCTACAGGCTTACAACAGCCCTTCACATCGGTGAAACCGAGCCAAGGATTCTCTCAAAGTTTAATCTCTACAATGTTTTAATCAGCTACTCCGTCACTATAATTGCATCAGTAATAATGGCGCTATTAGCTTACATTATCTCGGCTTCACTAGGCCTTTCATCCCCGGGTCTCCTCACACTCCTATTCATATCCCTGGCTTCTAGCACAATAGTATACCTCATCCTGACCCCGCTAACCACTCTTTCAATAATACTACTGTTTAAAACAGGGAGAGATCCCACGGACTTCGTCGCATCGATCGTCACAGGCGTTGGAGATGCACTAACCCCTTTCACATTCATCGCTGTTTCAAGCCTTTTCCAAGCACTCTCACCTTCCCTGGAGACCATTATTGTTGCTTCACTAAGCAGTGTCGCTATTGTATCCGTGCTCATAGTATGGAGGGCTGGAGAGCTCAGAACCCTGTTGGAGAACACGGTATCGTCTGTCGCAGCATCATTCGGCAGTAGCCTGGGAGGGCTGTTCCTTGCAACCAAGACAGCACTGCTTGAGAAGCTACCACTAATTCTTGGCTCGTTGCCAGCTTTCAACGCTTTGATAGGTGCTGGAATGGGCGTCATCGGGAACTCTTTAAACGTGAAGCTCCACCTTGGCGTTGAAAACTCTCTGCACGAATACATTGATGATTCGAAAACAATAGCCCTCACGACCTTCGTAGCAGTATTAGTAAGCTTGCTAACTGTTTCTGGACTAACCTTGACAAGCATTCAAAGCGTCGGAATAAGTGTTCTCATAATAGGGTTGTCCTTCCCAATACTCTTCCTCACCTCCTCCCTGCTCACTTTCTACTTGACCCAGGTTTCTTTTAAAATGGGCTGGGACCCTGACAACCTTGTGTTTCCGTTAATGACTACTTTCGTGGATCTAAACGGACCACTCATACTGGCAAGCGTTGCGGGCTTCTTTGTTTAAAAAAGAAGACTAGGTGGTGAGCTCCTTTAAAAGCTCCCCTATGCGTCTAACACCCTCATCGATAAGGTCTGTCTTAGCCATTGAGAAGTTGAGCCTAACGACACTCCTCCCTGACTCATCAGTGTAGAACGGCGTGGCAGGGATTGCTGCGACATCATACTTTTCTAGAAGGATTTCCGTGAACTGTACCGCCTCTATGTCTCCAGGCAACCATATCAGCACGAACATTCCAGCCACTGGATGCGTGTACCTGATTCCCGGCAAGTACTTCTCTACGGCGTTGATCATTAGATCCCGTTTCATCCTGTAGGTTTCAATGGCTCTTTCCTTCACATGCTTAAAAACCTTGTTTCTCAACACCTCTAGCACTAGGTATTGCATTGGAACCGGGGGACACATGTCCATGGGCCCCTTGGCCATCTTAGCTTTCTCAACAATCTCCAGCGGTCCTTCCAGCCAGCCAATTCTCAATCCCGTTCCGAGGACCTTGCTAAAGGAGCCTACATAGAGAACTCTGCCCTCCTTATCCATAGATCTTAACGGTTTAACTTCCATAGGCTCGTACAATAGGTGGTTGTAAGCCGTGTCCTCCACTACGAGTATATCGTACTTGCTCGCAATCTCCAGAACATGCTTCCTCCTCTCTGGAGCCAGAGTCAAACCGGAGGGATTCTGCCCTGTCGGGATAGTGTAGAGTAGTTTAACCCTCTTCCCCTCCTTACTCAGCTTCGAAAGAGCCTTGTCCAACTCTTCCGGTATCAGACCATGATCATCCATGGGTATTCCCTTAATCTGAACCCCATAGTGCTTCCAGACGAGGAGTGTGTTAACGTAAGATGGGTTCTCGGTTAGAACCATATCTCCCGGATCCAGGAGTAGCCTTCCTATTAGATCGATGGCTTGGGAGCCTCCGAGGGTTACAACGATGTTCTCGGGGCTTGTGCTGACCCCCTCAAACTCCTTCATGAATCCTGCTATCTCATTCTTCAAGTCTATGACTCCGTCAGCAGGGGAGTAGTTGCCTATTAACCTTACTTTTTTGAAAAGCTCTGAAGACAGCTCGGCGTAGAGCTCCCTGGGTATCACATCGGGATCCGGCTCTCCCGCCGCAAAGGATATGACTTGCCGGGTTTTCGATCTAACCGCGATCTTGCTTACCATCTCCCTTATAGGGCTAGGCTCTATGAGGTTGGCCCTGCTACTTAGGAATTTATAGTAATCCGGTCTAGGCATGATTGTTCACACTTGAAAATATGGTATCAACAAATATATAAGTGGTTTTAACCCCGTGGAGCATTTCTTACCTGGGCTTGACGACTGAGCTTTCTTCCAATGTAAACTTGTCCTTAGCGATGTGAAGAATGAAGCCTGAGCCTGTCTTCGGCTCATCGTCGAGGAAGACCTTGTCATTGTAAGAGTATGCTACCACCTCTCCTATGAAAAGCGTGTGATCCCCGTAATCATGCATACCTATGACCTTGCATTCTAGGTTGGCAACTGCTTCTTTTATCAATGGAACGCTCACCACAAACTCTTTATACCTTGTTATAAGCTTGTGAGTATACCTCTTAGGGGATATGGAGACAGCTATTATGAAGGGGTCTGCGGAAATCATGGTGACCCAGTCGGCCGCCATAACGTTTACTTCTCCGCCAATCCTGCCTGAAACTATTAGATAAGTCCGCGTAGGGTACAGAAGCCTTTTTATGCAAACCCCTAGACAGCTAAGCTAGTTGAAAATAAAACTGTTTCGCGTAGTAAAACTGCTTTCTAAAGAAGGATTCAAGCTAGGCCAGCCAGGTCAGGATGATAAGCTTCAAGTACTCGCCGGCCACCTGACAGGCATCAACACTTTCTTCTAAATCCTTGTTCAAATCATGTATGAGGATAGACATGGTGACTGGTCTCAACTTGTCTGCTAAGGTCAGGAGCAATCCTCTGTTCGCAAGATCAACTTGATCAGCTCTTTCCTCGTACTTATTGATCAACTTTATATCCTCGAGAGCTTTCACATTATTTCCCTCCATGGTTTTCTTAGCGGCCGATATTAGTTGTTGGAGAGCTGTTATAGATAGCTTGCTCAACTCTACAATTCCGTTACGAATCTCCACTGGAATCTCCAGTATTGGGAGAATGGTGAGCTCCCTCGCAGCCTCCTTGACATGATCTCCTATGGCGTCAGCCTTGATGACAAAGTTCAACAAGTCTTCTTTAAGAGAAGGCTCCAGCCTCGAGGAGACAATTAATTCTTCAAGCCTGGTTCTAAGGTCTCTCCCCTTCTCCTCAAGCTTTAACACTTCGGCAAGCTGTACCCTTGCCTCGCCAACCCTCATTGTGTTGAGCAAGTCCAAGGAGCTACTGAAAGCTTTGGCTATTCTTTCAAGGTTGCTTAGAAAATCTATCAACGCCTCAACGGCTTCGGCACTTAAAATGTCGGAGAGCCGTATACTCAACCCCTCCAATAACCTCTATCCATGGATGTCTTAAAATAATTTAAACGTCAAGATTAACTACGTTCCAACCATAATTATCTAGCAGTGAGAGCCATGTCGTCTAAAATTATGCTCCCAAAGCCCGACAATGAGACTCGTTTAGGGAGACTTTTGAAAGAGAGAAGGAGTGTTCGAAGCTACAAGGAATCATCCTTAACCCTCCAGGAATTGTCAAGATTATTATGGTTCACCTACGGCTGTGTTGAACCAGACTGTGAGAGAAGGACATCGCCGTCCGCGGGTGCAACATACCCTTTCGAAGTATACGTCTCGGTTAGGAACAACGGGGTTGAGGATGTGGAGCCCGGGATATACCATTACGATGCCGAGAGGAACGAGCTGGTAGAGGTTTTGAAGGGGGATTTCTCCAGGCAGCTCGCGAAAGCCTGCTTGGGACAGAGATGGGTTTTGAATGCCCCTGTTAACATAATACTTGTAGCTGTTGCCGAAAGAACCACGGGGTACTACGGCGAGAGGGGGTGGCGGTACATTTTCAACGAGGCCGGTCATATTGGTCAAAACATCTATCTCGCATCGGTTGAGATGGGCTTAGGGACGGTTGCTGTGGGAGCGTTTAACGATGACCAGGTTTCCAAACTATTAAATCTCCCCGAGGGATACGAGCCCATCTACGTGTTCCCCGTTGGAAGGGTGAAGTAGGGTTTATGGCTTCTCGGATTTGCTCACAATTATTTTTTCAGGCATCGTAACAGTTATGGTTGCGTAGCGCCTCCTATGGTATAGTTTAACGCTTCGAACGTAAACAACGTAATCGGGGTGTGTAAGGGACACTTGGCGGTCGATTTTCTCCGCAATAACTCTTATGGCATCCATGCTGTGCGCCGGCATCCTGGTCTCCCTCCAGTAAAGACGGCCGTGCAAGGTAACCCGGTAGGTCTTATCTGGCGGGATCCTGGCTAGTGTTAGCTCGCTCGCTTTTTCAGCAACATCCTCCACATACGGGTCTACGATCGTGTCGATAGGTATTACCCTGTAGACCATTGGGGCTTCCTTAACTATGCCTCTTAGATTTTCAATTGCTTGATAAGGGTCTGACACTTTAATCAGGATAACACAAGGGCCCTTATCAATCACTTGGTAATCCTTGATAAGAGAGCGAAGACTCCCGATCACAAACCTGTAGTTGTCAAGCCCCGGCTCATGGGTGATCATTAAGTTGAAGCTCAAGCCTTAAGCCCCCTTTTTACCGGATACTGTTATTAACAAGTCTCATTAAATACTCTTCTTTGAAAGAGTGGTGGAAATGATTGGGAGGTTGTCTAAAAACAAAATCATCATTCAAGAGGCTTGGAGCCAGTACGATATAAGAGATATTCTTGACGATATCAACCCGATACTAGTGTCTAAAGGGTATTCACCAACCTACTTCTTCGAGGGGACGCCTGTCCTAGGGGTTGGCGGATTCAGCGTCATCATCAAGCTCGCCAAGGACTTGACAGACGCTGATTACCGGGTTATCAAGAGGATTTTACTTCTTAGAAATATAAAAATAGTGGAGGAAGATAAGCTTGAAGCTTGAGGAATTATTTGGTAGGATTATTCAGGAGCTCAACAAGGGGAATCCTGTAGCAATAGCAACGATTATTGGCAAAGAGGGGAGCGGTCCGCGGGAGATAGGTGCATTAATGGTTGTAACAGTTGATGGAGAGAGGATAGGGACTATCGGAGGTGGAGAGCTGGAAGCCATCGTAATAAGGAATGCGCTCGAGGCGATTGAGAAGGGGGAGCCAAGGAAGATAAAGCTCGCCTTGAGGAGAGACAATATTCCAAGCGATGCACAACCCACTGGCATGCTGTGCGGAGGAGTCATAGAAGTATTCATAAACGTGTTAAAGCCCCAGCCAAGAGTAGTCGTAATAGGTGCTGGACACCTGGGCAAACCTGTCGCTGAAATAGGAAACATGCTTGGTTTTCGAACAGTAATCATGGATAAGAGTGAGCAGCTCGCAAATCCTATGAGATATCCGTTCGCGGAACAGGTTTTCGCAGGGGACTTCTTGTCCGAGCTTGAAAAGGTACGACTTGGCCCCAACGATATAGCGGTTATCGTGTATGGAGAGGTTGAAACAGACTATCAGTCTTTGAAAAAGATCCTCCAATACAATCCCAGCAGACACGTATGGGTTCTGTGTAGCAGGCATAGAGCCAGGTGGATGGTTGAAAGGCTCCGCGAGGAAGGGGTTGACGTGGAGAGGCATAAATTCTTCATCCACATGCCCGCCGGCCTGGATATTAAAAGCGCTACCCCTGAGGAAATAGCCGTGAGTATTTGGTCTGAAATAATCTGCGTGCTAAAGAATTGTGAAATACCTGTTAAAACACTCAGTATTTTCAAGGAAGTGTGAGAGGATGCGATAGTAAAGCTTAAAAACCCTCCCTCGCTGAGACCCGTGTTTTAAATGGCTTCACAAGGGGATTTTACCAACGGGGTTTAATTGAGCTACGGAGAAGCATACTCGGCACCAACATCTATTAGCGTTGTTAATTTCGCTGAAGATGAAATTAAAAACTTGGCTGGGGAGTTATCGGAGTATTTATCGGTTTACAGCGTAATAGAAGATGATCAAGTTTACGCGAAAATCTTGAAGCTAGTTAACAGGTTCCTAGAAGTTGTTTCGCCAATCACATATTATCCTGAAATAGCTTCAGCGGTATTTAGCAAAATTGAGCTTAGGCTGTGGGAGGTTGAAATACCGGAAAAGCTTGTTGAAGAACTTTTCCTCAATACTTATAGGTTGAAGCAAGCGATTTTATCAGGCGGAAGCGAGGAGGTCTCAGTAGTTGGAAAAGCCTTGGCGATGATTTTATCAGACTTGTACACCCGGGTTGAAGCTGATGAGTTAATCAACCTCGTCAGCCGGTTGGAGGAGCAGTCAGCATCTACCGAGGGGCTCGAGAAAACTCTGGCGCTCTCCGTTTTAACGTTGATCGCTGCTACCAACCCGTAAGCTATCTTACCTCTATGATTTTTAACGCGCTCGAGCGCCCGAGCCTGGTGACAGAGAAGTATTTAGTGGATACTTTTTTGAGGCTTGGATTCTCGCCCAATATCATCACCGAGTACAGGTTGGCCCCTGCTCTCTTCAAGTTGTAAGACACGTGTTGCTCAGCAATTCTGTCAACACCATCTGTTATGAGGATAATGTCGGATGCTTCGCCCGACGCACCGGTCCTTATATCGGCTGATGCAGTTATGAGCGCCCTTGAAATATCGGTTCCACCGCTCCCCTTCACCCTCGCAATATAGTTCATTAACTCAACCACTTCTCTAGCCTTAGGCTTCCTGCCGACCTTTATCAACGGGTAGGGCTGGCTGTCGAAAAACCTAACGTAGAATTCACGGTGCTCCCTAACTGCTCTAATATACAGCCCCAACGCAACAGCCTTGGCCCAGGTTATTTTAACGCCATCCATGC
>Ga0209740_1000009_pt1 | contig 51809 bp, 61 predicted proteins | sample ConCONMetagenome_FD_184733 | JGI IMG/M metagenome (GOLD analysis project Ga0209740, IMG submission 184733) | Hot spring microbial streamer communities from Conch Spring, Yellowstone National Park, USA - CON_C (SPAdes) (version 3) | ecosystem: Environmental > Aquatic > Thermal springs > Hot...
GTACAGCATAATGTGTGGGGGAGAGTTGAAAGGAATATAATATAAAAAATATAATATTATATAATATTATATTTTTTATATTATATTCCTTTCAACTCTCCCCCACACATTATGCTGTACATTATATCGGCGAGTGTCGGCGTCACTATAGGGCGCCGTGTCGGCGTTATTATTATTATCTTCTGTACGCTGGCCCGGCGTATCGAATATACGGCGTGACATGTGTCATATTATGTGCGCCGTGCGTCGCATTATTTTGTTCGGCGTGCGTCTTGTCTCTATGTATGTCGCGTCGGCGTGTCGAATATACGGCGTGTCTCGAGACCAGTGTAGGTGCGCCGTGTTAAAAATAGTCAGGTAAAAAGACAGGGAAAAAGGCGTAGATATAGACAGGAGAAAAAAGTTGTATTATTCCTCAAACCGTGCGTTGTAATAGTTATATGCGTCGTCTATTAGATACGTAAATCGCGTCGGATAAAAGTCCCAACCTGTGATAACGTAGTCCTCATTGTCGCTCTTTTTGTATATGTCTCTAATCAAGTCGGTTGCGTTGTTGAACATAATAACAGTTTGTCCGTCTTCAGACACGTACAACCACTTGCCATATGCGTCGGTGTAAACCATATTACCGTCTAGATATAGGACCCCTTGTTTTAATATAGTCACAGGAGTAAACCGTATCTTACTATTCGCGACGTTTTTCATGGCACCACCTCCACGATTATCTCTTGATTAGTTGTTAGCATGTATTCAACGTATTGCCTAATCCATGTCATTGGCGCAAGAATTTCTATTCCGTCGTGTTTCCTGGTTATGTACGCGCCGTTTTTTGAGATTTTTATGTACATAGGTGCTGTCATAGCCTAAGTTGTTGTCAACTCCGTGGCGTACTTGATTAACCTTATCGCCAATGCAATTGCCTCCGACGGTGTTAATGCTATGTCAACATAACCCTCACTGTCGCAATCTACTGGACCTATTGTCATGATTATTTCCTCTCCCTCCGTGTTCATGGTAAATCTGTCGTCGCGCAAGCTTTCGTATATGTACGTCGTCGTCTTGGGGTCCAGTTTTAGCATGTCCTTTATCGTTTGTATTATTTGTTCCGTGGGGATTTTTTGGGGGATTTTGGTTGCCATGGTTGCCATGGAAACACGGATTTAAAAACTTTTCGCTCCCATTGCTCTTGACGAACGTAAAGAACACGGCGAGGTCTTTTAAGCAGGGAATTAAAAAGCGTTATTTGTAATGCTGTCCCTCTTGTGGGCCCGTCGCGCGTTTTTCCTCTTTACGTTTAGCAACTTCTTTTAAAATGTATATATAGAGAAAAAATAATGGATATAAAAGCATTAGGGCCGTGATAAACGCCTTTAGGGGCCTATCAGACAACGCAACTATTATTGCGAATACAGTAATCGCAATTCCTGCTGCACCTAAAAAGGCGATTAATTCGATTAGCATGGTGGTGCGCTCTATACTATAGTCTATACGGCTCTATACGCGATAATATAACTTTGTTGCGTTGCGACGCGTCGTGTCTATGCACGTCATTATGCGTTATTCTGATTACGTATTTGTCAGCAAACTTGACTTTACGTATTCCGTGCTCTTTATGGTTAAACTCTATTACACTCTCTTGATTAACTATATAGGTATTAGGCACGACTATATAGAGTATCAGTGGGTCCAGCACTAGAGGCTTTATAGGTGGTGTATACGCCACGGATACAGGTATCACGTTTTTCAACGTGATGCGGTGGTTGCCAATTTGTCTAACCATGTCAAGAGACTCTAATTTGTCTAGTTGTCTGATTACGTCGTCTACTAGCATGCGCCTTTTTTCGTAAGCAAATTCTCCCATTGTGCGTATTATAGTATCACCGACCAAGTCTAAGTAATATGCTCTTGAAATTATGTCTACTGTAATTTGTGTGTCTCCGTCGCGCATTTTTACCGTCGTCGTCGTGTTGTCGTCTACAACGTTGCTAGGAGACTCTATAGTAAAGTATTCACTTAACAATTTCACAATTCTTAACCTATTCCTCCGTGCATATTTGGACCACCTACTGCTGTCTGTGCCTCCAGGTATCACTATTTCATAATGAGTGCTGTTGCCTTTTCTGACTTGATAAGATATACCATAATCATTTAGTAGAGCCGCGATTTTGTCAGCTATTAGATACTCCCTGTATTCCATTATCTGTCTGTCAATTGCGCCAATGACATTAAAGTCATTGGGATACTTATGCACGACTATCTGTAAGTCTCCCTGGACTCTATATGTTGTAAAGTCAGCATTGCCTATATCCACGACGTATTCGTCGTCTAGAATATCCGTCGTGTATTCAAACACGCGCTCTCTAAAGAAACTCTCCTTTACGCGTATAATAAGTGAACCGTTTTCTGTTATTCGTGCATTTATCAGGTATCCCCCTATGTTTGCATAGTTGACTCTATTGATAAACAGTTTATTAACGTCGGTGTCAATTCCGACGACGTAATATTTTTCATTATACTCCCTGTCTGTCATGTTTATCTTTAAGTATATATAATTGTCGGAGTAAACAACCTCTCTTACTCCCTTACGTTGCAACGCCACATAACGCAGGTAATATTCGTCGTGGACAGGCAGGAAGTGCTCTTTAGCAAACATTTTGTGCGCCTTATAAGGCACCATGTCTCTTTTTGCTAGCATGTCAACTAATACACTTATACGCATGTCCACGTCGGCTTTTTGTCTAGACGTCGTGACTAGCATATTTAATCCGCGCGTTGTCTTCTTATTTCCTGCTCTTGTTGTGGCGCGTTGTTGACTATTTTAACGCGCGCGCCTTTTTCTAGTGCGTTTATGGAAAAAAGGGTTTCTTTTTGGGGGGCGTACGCCCCCATTGTTTGGTTTTTGTTTTTGGTTGCCATGGTTGTAAGAATTTCCCATGTTTATAAAGCTTTCGCCCGCCGTTGCCCTTGACAAACATAAAACCATGGCGTGGTATCCCCCTTATCTTGTCGCCGTTTTTTCCTCTTTACATGTGTCTTCCTCGAGGAAATAAGTATCCAGAGACAATTTGACAATGTATAAAGGGGCCATTGGAAAAAGGTATAATACTGTCCTCCGTTGGAAAAGCATATGTAAAGGGGAGAGACACGGCGGGCCCCCTTTTTTTGTAATATTCTATTTATTATAGAAAAAAATAAGAATATAAAAGAAAAATAGAAATATGTTAAGTGCTACATTCGACATGTGTAAAGCGTAGATTAGATATATATCGATACATATACGTCGTTGGAAAATTCTATGTAAAGGGGAGACGCGCGACATGCGTATCGCATATTTACTATAGCAAATACACGCGCGCCTTATACACCTTGACATATATTGAACGTCGCATTAGAGGCATGTAAACTCCGTATTCGATATATATCGCTACATATTCGGCTTTAGAATTTTCCATGTAAAGGGTGGTGTTTACAAAATGTGGAGGCACATAATGCGCGCCTTTTTCCTGCGCCGTGTTTTTGTGTAAACATTGTGCTTTACTAGTGTAAACACGTTAGGTGATACATAAAATATGTACCGCAATATGCGTTAGATACATGTAAAAAATAGGATTGATATATAGCATGCGAAAAATTTTTAAATAAGCAAAATCCTAATTGCCATGGCAAAAACAACAACCCAAACAACGACGCAAATCCCCGACGACGTGAGACAGTATATCCCCGAAATATTAGACGCGCTAAAACGCGCATTAGCGACAGGAGATTTTGAAATTACAATAGTATATGATAACGTGACAATTAAAATCCCCGACATAAAAGTCTACCTATACGATAACTTAATGCGCGTTATATATAAGGATATCCACATTATATACAGCAATTATTCCGCAACAGTAAAAGTGTATAAGGACCCATATGGCGACCCTGAAGTTTATCATGCACATGACTATTGGGTTCAATTAGACGAAATACATGGACTGGCTATAGAAAAAGTAAAGAGTCGGCTAGAAAAAATATTAAACCAGTTTTAAAAAGGACCTCTTTTTTCCTATTTACATATAAAGTTGTGGGTTTTTTCGTGTCCAGAGACAATATTATAATTGTAAAAAAAGGGTGATTAGGGCAAGAAAAAAGGTGTTGATATAGACACGCAGATATATCGCACTCTACAATATGGTGCGCACTTTATCTCACCCTTTACATATATGTTACTCGAGGAAATACGTATAAAGGCTAATGTTTATATTGTGTCGGAGAGGCCATTGATATATGTGCATGTGTAGTTGAATATGATGGCGAAGTGGGTTTATTGTGTGTAAAGGGGAGACGGTCGTGGGGACTGTGTTTTTTGCACTATTCTATTTATTATAGCAATTTGGGTCCCGACGTGGATTAAGGGGTCCCCCCTCTTTACATATGTAAAATGTTGGATAGGGTCCAGATTTTCCCACGTTTTTTGTGTAAATGTCTTGCCGTGGTTTTTGCAAATTCCTGCTTTTTGTATTGAAAATATTCCGTGGAGGCATGGCAAATTGTTGTTTTTTCCGTGTCCAGAGACCTCTTTGTTGTTGTAAAGAAGGGGAGACAAAAAGCATGGCCTTCTACGTGATGTCTTGAGACTTGACGCTGGCGATGGAAAGCCGGGTCCTCGACAGCTAGTCTTAAAGCTTGAGACATTTGAAACCATTATATAATATATGGGGCTGTGTCTGAAGGCCTTGTCCTTCGACTGCGACGCGACGCACCTCTTGGCAGGCGTGCGGGGCCTGGGTGCTGGACCTGCCCCTGTGTGCGTGCGCGCGCGTCTGGCGGGGGTCTCGCGACTGGCGGGTCGGTGGGCGCCAGGGCGGGTGGGGCGTGCACGCCAGGTGCCGGTCTTAAAGCTGGAGACAGCTGGAGACGACATGTACGTATCAATACTGCGCAGATGAGGATGAGCCCCCGGGGGCCCCCGACGGCCCCCTGCCCCGCCCACCCGCTTGGCGCTGGCGGGTCGGGCCTGGCAGGCAGAGGAACCCATCCGCCGGGACCGCGGTACTGAGGTGGGAGGAGTCCCCAGCTTAAAAGCTTTTCGCCTGGCGTCGGGACGGGGCCGGGCGTGAGCCTGCGCGTCGCGCATGTCGCTGGCTGGCGCCTGGACCAGGCCCCCGCCCCTTGGTTGAGAAACGCGCATATTTTTAAGCTTTGGGTCGGTTTTGTGGGACGGCTGTTGCAGGTCTGCGTGTGTGGCGCTGTGCAGGAGGTTCGGCGGGGGCTTTTTCATTAAATTTAGTGGAAAGGCATAAAAGGCGGTGATATCTGCGTGTCGTGAAGGTTGCATGTCCGCGTTGCGGGAAACCTGGCTATCTGACTAAGGTAAGGGTCCGCGACAGATACTACATGAGAGTTGACCACCATGAAGGCGGGAGGAGGACCGCCTGCTATCTTGGCAGGGACGTCGAGGAGTTGCGACGTTACGTCGAGCAGTTGGCAGACGGAAGTAGCGCGTTTAAGGTGGTTAAGGTTCCCGGTAGCGACTTCCACATTGCAGACTTGTTGCACCCGAGGATCGAGAGACTGTGTCCCAAGAGGTGCACATTTGTCGAGGTATTCGGTGGTAGTGGCTACATGTCGCAGACGGTGAGTAGACAGAAGTTCGGCAACGTCGTCTACAACGACATAAACAACATGCTGGTCGCCCTTTACAGACACGTGAAGGAAAGCCCGGAGCGTCTGGCCTTCGTGGCGTCGCTCCTGCCCTACTCTCGCGTCTTCCATGGAATCATCAAGGAGCTGTTGCGGGAAGGCAAAGACCTTGCACCGTTTGTGGTTGCAGCTCTGGCGTTTTATGCGCTTAATGCGTCGTTCTTCGGTACATACGACATGCGCGGTTTCGCCTACTCCGTCAACCCGCACAATAACGAAGCCAGGGCGTATAGGTCGAGAGTCGCGTCTATACTGAAGTACGCTGAGAGGTGGAAGGACGTGGTGATAGAGAATTTGGACTTCAGAGACGTCATTAAGAAGTACGACTCCGAAAATACAGTGTTTTATCTCGACCCTCCGTTTGTCGGTCGCGACGCAGAAACCTACGACATTAAATTCACAGTAAGCGACCTGCGCGAAATGGCGCTGATACTGACTCAGATAAGAGGCGCATTTCTCCTCAAGCTGGACCGCGAGACGTACGAGCTGATAAGCGACGTGCTGACCAGAGACAGATACGTCGTGGAGACGTTTGAGCGCACGTTGCATATGGGGAGAGTAAGAGACAGACGGAGAGACAAGTGGCTCCTCACGCTGGTGAGCTCCAGGTGACGCGCAACCGCTGGCTCCACAGGCCCCCGCCCCGGGGCTGAAAAACACGCATGTTTTTAGGGGGTGTGCGCGACGCAGGACAACGGCATCCACTGTATTCCGTTTCGCGCAACGTCTGGATACGCCAGCCTTATGCTGAGCAACAGCTTGCTGAGCGACAGAGACATACCGTAGGCGACTGCCAGTTTCATAAGGCGTGCGACGTAGGGATCCCTTTCCTCGATCTTTCTGTACACCTCAGCGCCTCTCTCCATCAGCTGTCTAGATGCGACGTACGTCTTCACCCCTGCTACTTCATCTACCTCAGTGGAGAGGAGCCCCCCGCGTATGAGCTCCTCCACTGCCTGCTCCACCTCCTCGCTCCACGGCACAGCCCACCACGTCTCGAAGTATGTATTGACGAGCGACGTCTCCCTGTGTAGCATGTACATCACCGCCTGAAGTCTAGCAAGCCCCTCGACGCGACCGCCAGCGAGGTAGAACGCCATAGCGACCACGTCTTTTAAATTCATCGGCAACAGCTCCACCGAGGTATTTAAGCACATCTGCGTATATAAACATTCAGTTCGGCGTCTTCGCGCTCCACCGCAACCAGACAAAGACGCGACGACAACTGTTATAAACACCTTCGTACAGATGAACATCGCCCCCCGGGGCCGCTGGCTAAGGGAAGAAAGAGGGCCGCCCCGAGCCCGCGAGGGCCATGACGGGGGCACCCCCGGCGGGTTCCCCACAGATGCGGGCTGTGGGGGACAAGCCTGGCGGGGCGATACGCCCACCTGGCGTGCCCACCGCGGTCTCTGCGACCGCCGTGGGATGGGACCCACACCCAAGACGCCGGGACCGGGCCCCGCGCGGATCCACCTCGTCGGTGCCGTATGGGGCGCCGGGGGAGGGATCCGCGCCTTCCCCGCAGTCGCCGAATAGGGCGTCGCGGGGCCGGGGCGACAGACGGCCAAGGGCGGGGGCTGGTTGGCGGCGGGGTGCCGTCAGGCTGCCCGCCCCGTGAGGCGCGCCGGCCCGACTCTGCCCCAAGGCGGGGTGGGGCTAGAGCCCCCGACTGCCCACACGGCGGCTAGCGTGAAGTATGTTAATTAAAAAACCAATACGAAAAAAAAGAGAGAAAAACACGAAACCCCCTAAACTCCGTCAAGAAGAAACTATACATTCCACCCCGCCGAAAAACAATTTTTTTACAAGTTTCACCCACCCCCCTCATCCAGCATAAAAACCAGACGTTGGACAACGCCACATCCAACATATATACATTCACCCCAAACACACACCAGTAGATATATAAACACTACAACAGAGACACGACAACCAAACCAAAACAAAAAACGACACGTGTTCGGCAGAAGTCGGAGTGAATTGTTATATTTTGCTCTCTTTTTTCAGTGTATGGGAGGTATTGTGAATAGACACATATTGGCGGTACATCTCGACAAAGACGAAGTGTGTGTCTTGGCTAGGGAGGTGACTGACGACCGTGTGTATGTCGAGTATATGAAACACGTGTTGTATACGTCGTTTGTTTTGATAAGGAGGATAGAGCTGGAAGGTCGCCGATTGCGTGTGCTTGAACGTCGGCTTGAATTCACCGCGCTTGAACGCGAGGTGTATGCAACAACCAAGGTATATGTTGACAAGGCGCTAAGCGAAGAGGAGACGAAAGACCTATACGAAAGTCTCACTACATTTTTGCAATATCCAGGCGATTTTGGCTATCTGTTTAACCGTCTCACATCGGAGAAGAGAGAATAGTCAACCAAAAAACTGGAAATAGAAAATGGCAACTTTTTTGTGAGTCATTTGAGCAACATTGCAAAGCCCAGTTTTTCATTCTTTTACAATTTTTTGGCTAATCAAGCCGATAGACAATGACATATCTAGTATAGATATACAAGTACAGAAAAAGTATAAATATGTGTGTATTGCAATTTTCGTATGGCAATAAGACAACAAGTGCTTAGACAACTGCATAGGGTGCTCAACAATTGCATGATACCCGACATCGCAAGCGTAAACATTGCCATGATACAAGCACTGAATATGTTGTTTACCCAGCATTGTAGGAGAGTGGATCCAGCCGGTGACTGTCTTGTGGTACCAGCTTTTCCTGCATCGGATTTCAAGTCTGGGGACAAATACGTTGATGTGGTATATGCAAATGCGTTCATTAATGACGAATTCGAGATTACTCTCAGTTATCCAAAAACTGACATACTTGTCGCGAGACTTAAACCAGGTGTGGCCATTCCGATTGTGGGGTTCTACATTAACATTGGATGGTACCACATGTTGATTGCGCGACTAAACATATACCGCGATGTAACTAAGCGGGAACTGTGGAAGTCTGTGTTGTTGTTGCCATCAAACATCATCACGGCGTCGGCAGGAGGATTTATAGTAACATTGTCTGAACCAATCATCGTTGGTCCAGGTGGCGATATCGCCATAGAAGCTGTAATAGGTTCTTCATACAATAGAGAATTTGTCTCCAATATGCGTGTAACAGTCGCTTGGTTGCCACCCGTTGTGTTTACGAGCAAATCGCTGTTCCTTACATCTCCTGTTACAGAGTCAAACACTGAGTCGTAAAGATTAGATTTATCGTCTGAAGTCAAAAAAAATCGTTTTTCTGTTTGTTATCTGTCTGGCATTATAAGGTCTAGTTCTTCATCTTCTGGCGATTCCTGTTGTTTGTGTTCTGGTTGACCATTTTGTCCATTCCTACCGTTATAACCATCTATCAAGTACGTCAGCGCTTGTCTTATTACACTGCTACGCGATTCGCCTGTGCTCTTCACAATTTTGTCAATGGTTTCTATCATGTCGATGGGTAATGTGATACAGATCATCCCATGTTTGCTTGAACGTGCATTATGCCCGTACAGCCGGTCGCCCACCTCTGGAATGCAAAACATTCTTTCACGACCTACCTGAAACTTGTATGGCAATACTAGTCTTCTGGTAATCAATGACCGTATTGCTAGGTATGCTCTTCTAGGCGAAGTATCGACTGCACGAGCAATTTCCTCAATTGTTGCGCAACCGCGCGCTTTTATAAACTTATATATCTTCTGAGTCAGCGCAACCCGTTCGTCTCCGTTTGGCATATATAGCGATAATATTTTAATATTAATATTTTTCTGTTAGAGCATGAATCGCGAACAAAAATTTGTGGCGTACGTCCGCGACGTGCCGAAAATCGAGTTTAAAAATTTCAGATGGGGTCTGCTGGCAAGCATGGCGTTTAGACCGCTAGAGTTGCCAGTAGTGCAACATGTCATGGTGGACATTGGCCTTAAAAATGCCAAAAGCGATGACTTCTACCCCCGACAGTTGCCCAAATATGTAGAGTTTATACACTCTATATTAGACGTCTACTGTTGCAAACATGTACAGGTAGTGGCCCCCGACAAGCTCTGCAACTTCGAGGAGACTGTGCACCGTTATGAGCACTTCCGGAAGGTAGCAGAGCGGGAGTTCGGCGACGCAATTAAGCTTATGTTTGTTGTACAGGAGTATGTGCGTAGAGACGTGTTCAGTCGTCTAGACACGCTGTTGCGCGACTACGAGATACTTGCGTTGCCAACTAGAGTTGTGTGTCGCACACGCAACGAGCTGATACGTTGTTCTGAGCACTATCAACTATGTGCGTCGTATTTGGCACATGTACTAGACAGATACGGCGATATCGCCCATAAAATACACCTACTAGGGCCGCCACTCAAGACATTGAAACGTCTAGGAGCAAACAACGTGCTTAGGTTTAGGTCTCTTGACACAATGTCCTACAGACGCGCGCCAAATGAGACCGCAAAGAAACTTGCGTTTGGCGACGACGACAAGAGATGGCAAGTAACGACAGACGACGTGGCTAAGATGTGGGCAGTGTTGTGGTTTGCGTCTGCCAGCTTAATAACAAAAGGCGAAATATCGGCACTTGGTATCAAATATGGCTAAGGGCTTAACAGATAAGATAATCGCCCGACAACGTCGCATACTTGAATTCATTGAAAGCGAGATATGTGCCAACACGAAACAAGTAATCAATGCGTTTGGTTTGACACACAGCCAGGCGTTTTACGTCCTTCGGCAACTGAGAAACCAGGGACTGATAGAAGAGTACGTAATCGGAAAGATTTCACTGTGGTGCATCGCAGGTCATATACTCAATGATGTGTATGTAGACGATACATTCATATCTGCTTTGGACTTAGAGCAAGCTATATGTAGGATACTTGAAAATGTAAGGGGACATAAGGCGACTATGCGAAGTTCGTGGGTTGCAGATAAAATTGCTGAGAAGGTGCAAGTGAATCCGCGACAAGTATTGTTGCTTGCTTACATATCGGAAATGTTGCCGATAATGCTGAGCAACGTCAAAAAGTCGGTGTTCAGAGATGCCAAGGCTATCGAGTTCTACGTAGTAGACACGTGTTCAATATGTGAACATTTCATCGAGTGTCCAACATGTGAAACGTTGAGAAAAAAGCTGAATTGTTTAGACTAGTTAAGAACTCGTCTTTTTCAGCTCAACCATCAGTGTTTTGTATGTAGCGTAGTTGACACGTATCTCGAATATTGCGCTCAGAAACACAATAGCAACCGCTATAGGCACAAGAAATACGCCGACCCAGAACAACACGTACGTCGTGAGATACACAGGCTCAGGTAACTGAGGCAAGATGTCCTTAGCCTGCGAGTAGACGAGTCCCGTGTAATTCCGCATGAATGTGTAGCCCCACGCGATGAAGTACGTCATCATAAGCAGAAACGCAATTCCAAACAGTCGCCAGCCGTAACCCATTGTCTTGTCTGTGACTCTCTCTGTCATGTTTCAATAAGGACAAACTAGATATTTAAGCATTGTTGCCCTTGACAACAAACACGCCTGAGCCTGAGAACCCAGGCAGTGCAATGACCTTGTCGTCTTTAGCTATATATGCCTTCATCTTGTAGAGCTGATTGTTGGGCCCATACACATAAGCATCGCCATAGCCTATGATCCGCGTCTCTATAGTTACGAACTTGCCATTGAAGTAGTCATATGCTATATATCTAACAGTTCGACCAATTGGGTGTTCTCGGTAATACGGCGCAGGCGTGTAACCAGCTACTCTGCCCGTCGGGTTGCCAAACGACAACACAAGATCTGGCATCTTATAATCAACACCCCTAGAAATTACGGCATAGTCATAATAGTTCGTGCAGTCTCGGTAAAAACAGCGCCACGACATAGGAACCATCTTAATCTTTTCGACTACCTCAACTTTGGTTATTTTTGGCCCACTTGAACAGTTTTCCGAGCACTCGACGAACAGTGGCGTAAGCTCCAGACAGTGCGCAGCAGTGACGTATCTGCCGTCCTTCCCCATGGGCGGGCTGCACCTGTCCAGAGTCCCGAAAGGGCGGGGCATGTCTGGTTCCGCAGTCATGAAACGTAACTCGCCGACCTCCTCGACGATCCAGCCCTCCATCATCATCTTCATTGCGTACTTATCCAGCTTTGTTACAAACAATATCTTGCGTTCCTTGTCTTCAAAAACGATACTTTTCTTCCGGAAAAATATGTTCATGTATATACCGTAGATCCGTACCTATTAAATCTTTTTTTGTTATTTGAAGCCGTATTCCTGTAACGCGCCAGACACACAAGTAAGAGTATTACGGCGACTAATGTCCCATATAAACACCACGTACACGTTTCTGATTCTTGTGCTGTGTACGTAACCGTATGATACGTAGTGGTCATGTAGATGACCGTCTCTGTGGCTGTTGTTGTGTATGTTACAGGCAGAGTTACAGTAGTCGTGTAGGTGACCGGCACAGTCGATATGTGTGTCATGTGCATAGTCGTCGTATACGTCTCAGTCACTGTATGTGTGGCGGTCACCGTAGTTGTTACAGTGATTGTCGTCGTTGTTTGTTCGGGACAGTAAGAAACCGTCACGGAGGTGTCGGCGGTTGTTTGGCGGGTTGCGACCAGGGCAATCAGTATTTTGTCTTGTAACCCAGTGGCGTTTGTCAAGAGCGACGACGAGAATGTGTACACTCGGTTGGGCAACACGGGCCGGTAGATACAGTACATCGCTGAGTTTGGCTCCATGTATCCAGCGCACTCGTCAAAATCTACGTATACCGGATCGCGCCCCCACGTCCACGGCGACAACAGGAAGTTCCAATATGCCTGTCTGAGATTGTAGCTGGGAAACGCATATGTAAGTGTGGCATTAAGCGGTGAATACCGCCAAGCTAACCAAGCGAAAAAGGCGCCGTATTGATAGGCGCACAAGTTAGGCGCTTCACAAGACCACGGGTCTTGTCTATACAGTCTTCTATCCCAGAAATCCTGCACATATCCGTATCTCTGCCACTGTCTTGACTGGTAAACTCTGACTGCCATGTAGTAGCTGGCTAAGCCATCTGCATGGGCTTCACTCCACCAGCCGTAACCCTTTCCGCCGTCTCCAACCGCATATTGTAAAGCATGAGCCATCTCGTGGTATGCCAAATGTTGTAACCATGTACGCGATATGTCGCAACGGAACTCCATCTTGTATGCACATACGCCAAATGGCCCTATCCGACCATACGTCACTGCAGGGTATCTAATATCGCTTTTCAACTCGACGCGGAAATCTGGACATAATGCAGGCGCCCTTATGTCTCGCGTGTATGAGTCGTAAGCCTGTTGTAGATAGGTGCGCAACGCGTCTACGTAGTCCTGTGGTGCGTTGCACATGTTGATAATCGTGAAGGAGTATGCAACTGTGGCTAACAGCGCCACGAGGAAAAAAATACGTATCATGTTCTATCAACGCGTCTCGACCATAAGTCTCAATATCTCTAGTTCCTCCCGCATGGCGCGCAACTCCAACTCGATAAGTCTAACCCACGTCGCAACCAGATTAGCCAAGCTTGCGGTTCCAAAGAACACAGACAACAACCACGATACAGAGACAAATATGTTGAACATCATGCCGAAAAGCGACGCCGTTGCATATATGCCAAAAATAGACGCCAACACGGCAAAGACTCTGTATAACCGCGACCTTACCCACGCCCCAAACAGCGCACCAAGCACCATTGTGATAACAACCCACGGCGTAACGTCAACAGTTAACACCATCACAGCCCAACTACCGATATGCTGAACTTAGTAGCAATAACTGTCGCAAAGGCCCCTGTATACACGGCTATGTCCTTGGGACTTTTGTCTTGCCACCACTGGTATATGACATACAGCGCTGTGAGCATCACTGATGCCAGTGCGCCGTATGGCGATATCGTAAGCGAGTTAGCTGCAACCACCGCAAGCGCTACGTGACCTAGATCTGTATACTTAACATTTACAGACTTCATCTTCATAGATACATATGTACGCATAAGATACAAGACAAACGCCGTTCCGTATAGGAACAGATCTATGAACACGGTATATTAATTATTCCCCTTTATAATTTTTTAGGTCAATCATACTACGGCGACATCTGTTGATGTATGGGGCATAAAATTGTTTTAAGGATGATGTTTGCGCAAATCGAACACAGGCCACCCGCTCAAGTCTGACAACTTTCTTATACAGTGCTCCACGCTACTACAACTATATTCATCGTCATACCACGAGGGCGAACGTGTACCATAATTAGCCATCCATATAATTCTATTAAGTTTGGTGGCTTGGTAGGCTAAGAAACAACTGACAGGCTCTCTGATCAGCATGTAGGCAATCACTCCAATATACCATTCTAGTCGAATTAAATCATACCAAACGTCATCATACGGCGCTTCGATTATTCCGCCCTTTTCATACTTTACATATACATAACCACAATTTTTGACCGGATCATGTGGTATCGCATATCTAATGTACTCAACAGCGTTTGGCACCTTTTGTGTATTGTCTACTATATCATCATCTATGGGTCTAGGCCACCAAGATCCGAAACATTCGACAAAACCACCTATATAGTGGTGCGATCGATCAAGCTCCACATAATCAGCTCGGCGACAACGACTGGGATTTGGGTGCGTGTAAAGCACTCCGTAAAACGCGCCAGCTGATACTCCACGACGTGGTTGTGTATCTATCATTACTACAAATGCAACTGCCCTATTATTTACGATGTTGTATACTTCGTCTGGGGTCATTGTGGTGATACCATAATTTACGAAGATGATTGTGCCGTCTGTTATCCACTTCGAGGCGGTTTCCCAATCATCTGGATCTACTAATATGATTAATGGAAGAAGTCTGCCCATCTCTAAACTCGTCGCCACATCTACCTCGTTGTGTTTGACTATTGCTTTTCTGAGCAACAGCCTAACTGCTAGATCTAGACACTTCGCCACATCGATCAGCGTATTTGTGTGCTCTGGCATTATAACGTTGCCCGTCTTCAGGTATTTGTACGTCGAAAGTATGCGGTGACATTCAAGCAACATATCGTATGCACGCACGTATCTCCTGTTCCCTCTCGCAATTAACCTGTTGAGTTGGTCAACTAAGACGTTGATTATAGCCTTGGCGTAGTCCGCCAAGACGTTCCAGTCCTGCGCATAGGCGTAGCGACCCTTCTGAAGTGTCGAGAGCTGTTGAGATGCGCGTTGATATGCATTTATCAAGTCTTGTAGTGGCGTCTCGAATACCGGGTAGCCTACAGTGGAAAACTCGTGATCAACTGTGTCATACTTGACGGTTGCAGTGTCAGACAGTTTCTTAATCAGTAATGTCACATATTCGTGACCAGTTGCAACGTCTGTGAAATCAGGGCCAGAACTCACGACAACTCAAACAAAATCCTATTAATAATATCTGGCAACCTCTCATTGACAAGATCTAGCCACGCCCTCACCCTGTCGTCTATATGCTTGAATGTGATGAGGAGATCTTGAAGCGTTTCCCAATCTAATGTATCGCCAATTTTTTTGTAACACAGTACGACTCTGCCGACAACAACGCAACCGCTAACGCCGCCAATGCCTATGAACACCGACTGTGGCGTAGGCGTCGTCGTGATCTTCCCAGTCTCCAAATCGAGATATTTCGGAGCTAGCGAGGCAAAGCCGGGTTCATTACCTGTGTCGCTGTCGGTATCTAATACACGAATGAGAGACGTCTCGACCGCCCTCAACAGGTCATGCATGGCTGTTAACCTGCGCAGTCTTTCTGACGCAAATGCTCTATCCAGCTGGGGTAACAATACGGCAATTGTCTCTAGACCGGTAGCAAAATCTATGTTTGACAATTTTAGAATTTCTCCATCCGTGCCAATTGCATAATCAGGTACGTATATAGCACGTACATACCGTTCATATCCCTTGGCAACATCCCACGTAGGCCAAAATCCATACTTAGGCAGATTCGCAGGCAGAGAGGAGGTGAAACTCATGCAAACTTTTTCTCCTAATTAAAAAAATATTACGAAATGGATAAGGTCACTTCAAGCACCCACGTCGTGTCTGCAGTCTTTACGCCTAGGTTGGTCACCTTACGGTTTAAGTTCACAGCATTGTCGCTACAGTCGTTCGCCACAGTCCACTCTTGCCACGCGTGGACAGCCTCGTTAGGTCCGAACGTCGCTCTGAAAGTGACTTGCGTCCCGGACAACATTGGGTACCCGGAATCAACTTGTTTATACGTCTTGTTTGTCCCAGTCAGTCCCGTTTGCGACGGATCCTCTTCATCGGTGCCGTCGCCGACGCCGATACACGAATTATTTCTAAAGTACGTAAGGCCGGATTGTCCAGTTACGGCGCGCCATATGAAACTTATGCCCTCTTGCAGAAAGATGTTGCCTTCGACGCGTTGTGTCCCAATCAGCAAGTCCTTAAACAACTTCACAACATCTTCTACTGACACGCCAGACTCAAGCAATTCAGCCACACGCCCCGACGGATCTATGAACTTGACGACGTTTGCGACCGACGTACCTTTTGACAAGTCTTTACGCATGTATATTAAAAAAACCGAAATATTAAAAATATTAGGTTACACCGTGCCCAACACTTCGACTATAAACGCATATGGTACGGTCTTAGGTACGGAGCCAGTCACAAGACGAACTGTGACTCTGTAGGTCATAGATCTGTAGAGAGTCTTGGTGTGGAACCTGTAGATGGGGGCAGGCAGAGGTCCGCTGAACGAGTATTGCGCAAACGGCTTGAGATTTGCGCCGTCTACAGACATGTACTCTGTGACTATCAACACGTCGTCTTGTTGAAGAGACGACAGGTCTACATACCCCTCTACCATATAATCGTCTTCGTTGCCCGGGATATCCACCACAGTCACCTCCTGGTCCAGTTGGCTTACATTTACCGAACCCACGTAGTTGATCTTTCGTGATATGATTACCGGCACGGCGTCTTATGTGAACTTCAGCACTATGCCAAGCGTGTATGTAGTTCCAGCGTCTAGTGTGACCGGTGTGGATAGTGCGACTCTAACCAGAAGAGTCCTCCTGGCGGCCACAGTTGCGCCGACAAAGCCGTTGATATTAGCAAACAAGCCGATTTCTCCAAGCGTAACAGTTGTAGACGGCGTGTATATGCCAGTCCTAACTATGCGCACCTCGTTGAGTGCCGTATCGACTTCAACAGTCTGTGTCTGAGTACCCAACGAAACTATCGGAGACCTGAGATTTGTAAACGTCGGCGATGCGGGGGTGTTGTCTGTGCCAATTACGACGTCTGGAGAGCCAACAAAAACGTTTGCAGACTGTATCGCGTAGTCTGAGCCGTCTGGCATCTTTGAATTCAAACATAAGGAGGGTCTCCTGCGGTGCCCAACCATGGCGCAGAACAGCGCCCTGACGAACCAACGCGTGAATTCCGCCGGGAAGGTCAGCTGGTACCCATCGAAATACGGCGTATACGCTGACCTGCTCACCGCAGACGGGAACCTTGTGCGCGACAGCAAAGTTACGTGGTTATTAGCAGTATCGACAAACAACTTTAAGCCCATTTCAGTTGCGTTGAGCAGGGAAGACGGGCTGTAGCGCGCAGCTATCAGCAGATTAGTACTGTTTGTATCTTCTACGATGTCGATATATGACGTAGGCAATATTAAGGACGGGCTTGCCAAGTTGTTGTCGTTTACAGTAGGCGCAGTAGTGCCAGTTCCAAACTGTGCAAAAATTGTCAAACCTTGCTCAAACGGGGGTGACCAAGATTGTAACAAACTGCCAGTAGACGTCGCAATTGACCTACTGATGCCACCTTCGTCGAAGACGTTTACATCGACCCTTCGAAGAAGGCCATCAACTATGTATCCCATGTTGCGCGTAAACTTGTTTTTGATGAACAAACCGCCGTCCAGTCTGAAGAATCCACTTATTGGAACTTCTGCAATTATCTGCTTTCTGTCTACCAATACACGTGCGACGGACATACTACGCAATGCGCACGCTTGCTGATGTTCTTTCCGTGACTGCGACAGGCACAGACGGCGCAACTAAGTCTTGAGCAAGCTGGTCGTCTGGCCCAGAACGTGCTACTTCAGTTGCACTGGCGTATGAAGACATGCCCGTCTCAGTTGTTGCTCCTGGCACAGACGGCGCAACTAAGTCTTGAGCAAGCTGGTCGCTTGGTCTAGCTACAGGCAAGTCGATGAGTGGCACAATTGCATGCAAGCCTGTCTCTGTAACGGGGGACGTCACAACTGGGGTCTGGCTCACCACGACTGTCTGAACGCTTACGAGTCTGGCGACAGACCTCCTTCCGTCGATTGGATACCCGGCAGGGAGCTCAGGCGTAATTGCGAAATCCGGCATGTTTATACATTTACATAAGTAGTATTTAAACATTAACCGAAATGACAGAAACCAGCTGTTTCGCTACTATGTCCCACCTGTACTGAGGATACAGCACCTTACGTCGCCACTCGTCCACCTTAGCTCTATATTCTTCATAATTATCTAGAATATCTTCAACCTTAGCAACCGCATCTTCCACGTCTACCGCATAGCCGTAGCCGACGTGAACGTTGCTGTCCGGCAGGGGTTTCACCCTCTCGCCGGGCCTAACCCTCAGAAACGGCGGGATGTACTCAGTCCACGGGCCCCAGTCCACCGCGATTGTGGGCACGCCCCGCGCCAAAGATTCAAGCCCGTTCAGCTCAAACGCCCCGCCGACGCTGAACATCAGCGCCACATCTGCAATGTCATAGAGTGCCATCTTCTCTACATCTCTAAGCCAGCCGTAGACCTGCACTATGCCGAAGGGGACGAGCTCTGCCAGTTCAGACACGTCTGCCATGCTCGTCTTCACTACAAGCTTAACGTCGCTCCTCATTTTGCTGAGTCTCTCGTAGACTGCCTTCACCCACGGGCCGCCTTTGCGTATCCACGAATGCCAGTACCACCACAGCAACAGCTTTTTGCCCGTCCTCTGCTTGTATTGATACAGTTGTATAAGCGACGCTGACAAGCCTCTGGCGCCCTGCGCAGTCCAGACATTCTGCGCCGTATACCAGTGTTCGTCTACGCCGTGGGGCACTCTGTAGACTGGTTTCTTAACCCCGCTCATCCTAAACACATCCACGCAAAACATCGACGGTACGACCAACACGTCTGTCTCATTGAGCGCATTGACTGCTTCTCTCGACATTCTGTCTGTATCGCAGACGTAGACGCCAACAATTTTTTCATACCGGTTCATGACTTCGACAATATCTACGACGTCGCTCATTTCGCTACTTATAACACTCCAGACATATACAAATGGATGCACAACAACTACATATCTGCCGTCCGGCTTAAACAGCGGAAATGCGTATACCGGCATCTCTTTGACGCTTACTGTGCCCAACTTCCGCATATACTCTATGTGTTTCTGCGCCACAAGCGTAAACGAAGTGGTCCGCACCCTATCATACACGTACAAAACATTCATTGAAGACATAGTACCTACTGAATAGCAACTTATTAATAACTACTCTGACTGTACCCACCTTGTTGCAAGCAGAAAAAAGAGAGGATTGTTTAGACTAGCGCGATGCAACTATCTCAAACGCCACGTCCGCCCCGGTGAGAGCGGTCCGCACTCTGACGTATGGATACGCAACGCCTTGGTATATCTTTACTCCATTCCCAGGCAAAGACAGGGTTATTGTGTCCAGCAGGCGCCACGTGGAGCCGTCTAGCGACACCTCGACATACACTGTGCCTGGACCCCCCAGCGCATAGTAGACATTGACGTGTGGGCGCCCCCCCTTATTGAGTTGCACAGTCAGGCCAGACGTATTTGACGAAACTGACACCGAACCCGTCGCGGATACTGGAGAGAGTTCAAACATCAATTCAACAGGCGCTGCCACGACAACTCTCCCTTCAGTATCTACAGGCTCGTATATCCTTACGCCAACCCGCCCGTACTCGTCTACCGCCCTGCGCCATATGTTATAGAGTTGCGACGCGTCAACAGCTTCAGTTATCTGTCGCTTAGCCATGTCGTAGAAACTCGCTATGTGAACTGGGTCGTCGTCAAGAAGCACGGGCCTGCCCCCCACCCTCGGTCGCTCTCTGAACCGCGCCGTGCGGGCGTTTAGCTCATCTACAGTTAAATCGCTCTGTCCCGACGTAAACATCCCGTAGAGGTCGTTCAACGCATCAACTACTGCGTTCCACTCCGTACTCCTCAGGACCTCCGTGCCTTTGTAACGCAGACCGCGCCAGCTCATCCTACCTTCTGCCCTGCTGTTGCTGTGTCTGTTGCTGTATCGGCTTAGACAACTCCTGAGCCATCTTCTTAAGCTCATCGCTCAATTTAGCGAGCTGTTGTGCCGACTGTTGCAGAGTTGCAATATGTTTCTCTGTATCCTTAACGTGTTTGTTCAACATTTCGTTTAGTTCTCTGACTATGTCATCGGTAGATTTAGGCTGATTCGAAGACATGTGGAAAAATGTATTGGAACATATTTAAGCTTACCGACGCGACTGTCTAGTCGCGACGATCCTTAGACGTCTCAGTCGCGCCCTACGCCTTATCAATGACAAGGTCAGCTCAGGGATGCCCAACTGTTTCAAGTATTGTAATTCTCTTTCAAATGTGGTATCATCAATAACGCCATAGGCGTAACTCATCACAAGCTCAGACACATACCCCCTTATTTCAGGGTAGTTCTGATAGTGTATTATGTACTGTTTCCACATAGTCTTAATCACTTCTTTAGTCGCGTTGTCAACTGGAAGTGCGTCAACGATTTTCGTTACGCGGGTCCATGCCATGTCTGCTGCTACATCGCTGTAGCGCGACATAGTCGCCAAGCTCCTTGTTACGCCTAATAACTCAGTCCAAGCATGTCTGGCCCTGTTTGCCAACACTGTACGCGTAATTATTTCGCGTTCAAGCGGTTCATATCCATACGTAGACAACGTACTGAGTACGTCACTAAGCGCGTCAATGGGTAATATGTTGCGCTCCACTAGCGCAACCATTGCGCTAAGCCACCTCTTAACCTCGTCTATGACAGGTCTCAGGTAGATGTACTTAGTCCACAGCTCAGCCCATACCCCTCTCACTCTCCTAGTTTCAAACACCTCCCTAATGAAAAAGCGCACCTCGGGCAAGACCTCAGCCATGGTGGCAAGCATGGTCGGCGTTGGGATGTACTCCTTAGCCGAATCAACGGCGAGGTCCAGCTCGGCCCTCAACTGTATCAGCGCAATCTCGGGCTCCGTGAAACCGTAGTTCAGCGCATTCTGTAATATGTTGTTGAAGACGTCTCTGCTTATTGTGCCGTATCGAAGCGCCCTAAGCGCGCTGGAAATGACTTGCCTGTAATCAGCCTTTAATGGCTTGACAGCTATATACCTGGCGACGAATTCTGCGAAGTCGCTGTCTATGTTATATTCAGCTATGGACTTAGCGACAAGCGACTGAGGTATCGACATGTACTCAGCCAGCGTCGCCAGTTGCCATGGCGTCGGCACCCTAACGCTTTTGCTCTCGATATTCTCATATATCATCGAGAGGAACTCACCACGCATCTTCAGTATAGCAATCTCAGGCTCGGTGAAACCATAATCTCTTGCACGTTCCACTATCTGTTCAAATACGTCCTTAGTTATCCTCCTTGCTCTAAGCGCGCGTATAGCATCTATGATCAGCTCTCTGTAGTCCAGCTTTATCGGGCGCAATTTTACATATCGGTATAAGAACTCGCGATATTGTTCATCAACGTTGTATGCAATTATGGACCTTACGATAAGGGCGTCGGGCACCATCATATACTCAGCTAGCGTAGCCATCTGCCACGGCGTCGGTATCCGTTCCTTTCCGATAATGTTGTATATCGCATCAACAATGGTGAGATAAGCATTCATCTCGATATCAGACAGTTTCAACAGGTCCTTGAGTTTCTGCAACATCTGCACGATTTTATCAACGTCTACATAGCCATAGGCTACCCTATACAACAGCCAACCCGAAACACGTTGCCACCATAACCTAGCTCTCTCCATCGCTTCGAATTGACCCAGTTGCGCGAACATGTTCAACCACACGTCCAAGTACTCAATATCATGGTTGAGAGACGTCTCGTGTCCAGTAATCTCGTATGCAATCTTAGAGTAGTGTGCATTGAGTAGTTTGACGAAATCTACCAACACCTCCTTCGCCTCTTCGGGCGTCAGCACTAATGTCTTCACCGCCGACTTCATATATCCATAGAACTCGCGGTACAAGTCCATTATTCTGTCAATCAATGCGCGGTACTCCAGCAACCTCCTTTCATGAGGCAACCAACGTATGGGCAGATTAATCCAACCTGTCATCCACTGCTTTTTCTCTGGATCCCAATATCCAACTTTGTATGAGACAGTAAACAAGCCGCTTAGAGCTTTGTCCATTACATCAAACGTCAGCAAGCCCTCCTTGAAGAGGTTGATCCAGCCTGTACGGAGTAGCGTCATCTCGTCGGCAATCACCATGATGTTTTCCGCAACCGTCGTAACTGGAACCCACGCTGGATGCAGGCCAGTTGCTTGCAATAGTTTAGAGAACCACTGCAGTTCAACAGTTAGTTTTGACGCTGGCGCATTGTCGAGCACTTTATATATGATTTTAACCATCGGTGTATATTTGACGAATTCCCCCTCACCTATCCTAGAAGCCATGTGTTGGAATATGCCGTACCTCGACATCCAGCGCATATCTATCTTCGTTGGGATATCTGCAGCTACGTCCCACATCAACCACGAATCAGCGACCCAGCCGCCTAAGGTGCTGTGCACAAACTGGCCGACGTTGACACCTTGTAATTTTGTGTCGGGGGTTATCCAGGAGAAGTTTGAATATTCAAGCCACTTGAGATATAGGTTTAACGCCGTTTCAAATGCTTGTATTGCCTGTGCTCCTTTTTCTGCTAGCTCTTGTTGCACCTTAAGCGGACTAATCGGCTTGCCTGCCCTAAGTTGATCGGCCTCGCTTTCAAAGATTGCTTTGGCATATTCGGGCGGGCTGAACCAAAGCATGCCAGCCGTGGCACGCATGTAGAACTCCCAAAGCTTTTCAAATGACGGGTACTTGAACGTCAGGAGATACATCAAGGTGCTTATGTCCTCGCTCCAGCCGCGTATCCACGTCACCGCTTTCATTGTCTTTACGCTGGGGAATATGTCGCGTTGGGTCATCCTAGCTAGCTCTGAATGTGTCGGGAGCTCGTAGAGCGGACTCAGCGGAATCTTCCTTGGGGCGCCGAAACGGTCCTCAAAGGTGATATAGAATTTGTCGGGATCCTGTGCAACGAATTCAACGTACCACTTTGGCAATCCAAAGTAGTGCATATGCAACTTGATTGTATCGAGTATGTTTGCCATGCTCTTAGGCGTTACGTCGCCAGGTACTGCTATTTTAGTCTCTCTGATCTCTTCCCCATACTGGGTCGCTTTAATTGTCGCTATCCACCTCCTTGCCCACTCCATCATTTCATGCTCAGACGGTATCCTGACAAACGCGTTGTATATTGCGCCAGGAGCTCCTAAGGTCCGGGCAACGGGACCAATCAGTTTGTCCTTAATCTTTTCATAGTATTCAACCACCCTTGGCACGTACCACGACTGTATGTTCTGGAGGTAGAGTTGCGCAATCGCAAACGATGAGCCTATCGCGAAGGCGTGGGCATAAGACGGCAGAGTCTCAGCGATACTGGTCAGCAACTCTCCGACGTTGATACGGAAGTCAAAACCAATCATCTTCGTGCCAGCGACTTGCGGTTCAAAACGCACCTCCATGTGACCAAACACGTTGGCAAGCCCGCGCAACGCATACGCCAAAACTGTGGACTGCCAGTACGGCATCATTAGCTGTGCGCCTATCCACCACATCTGATTACCAATACCTTCGGCGCGCTCAAAGCCCAACTGTAGTATGTCTTCCACTTTCTTTGCAGTCTTGACCCAGCGTTCAGTCAATGCGTTGTCAAGAGCCTTTGTTATTTCGTCATACAACGGCGAGAACGAGATGGCTATTACTGATATCATCGGCAACAGCACACCAATCAGAGCTGGCGATTGTGGCTTGACAAAGTTCAGCAACGCATTAATTACGGTGTCAACAAACGACCTCATCGCTGAGACCACAGCAGACACCGCCTTGCCTACGACCTCCATAGTTATCTTGAGACCATGCGCTATAGTCTCACCTATTCTATTTGCAAGCTCTAGGAGAGGTTTGTAGACACGCTCAGCCAGCCACTTCCAGGGATCCTTCCAGAATTCCGTAAACCAGTCGTACAACTGTCTCCCAATTTTATTAAATAAATCAGAAATATACTGTAAAGCACCCTTAACGCTACTAGGCAATATATCCCAAGCCTTTTTCAATAAATTCATGAGAGGCTCAACTACATTTTTCCAAAGCCAGTTCGTCGGGTCTTTGATGAATTCACTGACTTGTGTGACAAACGTTTCTATACCCTTAGGCAAAGTTTCGGTGAAGAACTTCCACGTGCCTTCGATGAAACGCCTGAGACCCTCAGGCAACGCATTCCATATAGCCTGGCCGATGAACGTAAGTGCTTCCTTAACCTTGTTAACAAATGGCGTGATTACATTATCCGTAATCCATTTGAGCGGGTCTCTGCTGAACTCACTCCACCATGCTTGAACCGACTTGATGAAGTTTATAATCGTCTCAGGCACCGTCTTCGTGAAGAAGTCGTATATGGCTTGCAGAATTGCCTTTATCTCATTTGGAAGCACGTTCCAAACAGCTGTTGCGAACTCGACAAGTTTGTCATACAGAGGTTGCGCGATATTTCTGCGTATCCAGTCAAGCGGGTCTCTGCTGAACTCACTCCACCATGCTTGAACCGACTTGATGAAGTTTATAATCGTCTCAGGCACCGTCTTCGTGAAGAAGTCGTATATGGCTTGAAAAGCGGCCTTGATCTCGTTTGGCAGTAAGTTCCAGAGCTCCCCTGGCAACCTCTGCAACATGTTGACGAATCCCATCAATGCTCCTGCGACTTGGTGCAATAACGTGGTCGCCTTCTGTATCCAGTCGCCGATTTGCTTAAACGCATTCAGCACAATCCCTGATGCAACATCCGCCGCGCCTATGATCTGCCTGACGACGTCGTTGAACACGCCAGGTATCTGTCTAGCCTGGTCAATGATACGATTAAACCCGTCCTGTATCGCGTTTACAATGTTGTTAAACGCGCCGACTATCTGATCTGCAACTTGTCTAATTGTGTTAGGAATGTTCTGGATGTTCTGTATTATTACGCCGACCGCGTTTGATATTGTTTCTCTTGTCTTATTCAAGAAGTCTCCTACTGCAGACCCCGCTTGTTGTAGCGCATTAATTATGGTGCCGAATCCTTGCTGAATTCTGTTTACCATTTCCCCGAAAAAGCTCTGCAACCTATTTGCAAGGTCTCCCACGGCGCTGGTTATCCTCCCAACGACATCGCTGACTACCCCAGGTATCTGCAGAATTCTGTTGACAAGTTCCACAAATACCGACTGGATTCTGCCCGCTATGTCGCTCACGGCAGACGCCAACCTAGAGAGTATGTCTGATATTACTGAAGGTATTTGCGAAATCCTCTGAGTGATTTCTCCAAGGACGTTCTGGATCCTGCTGATGATGTCGCTAGCAAATGAAGCTATTCTCGACAACACTTCTGATATCACCGACGGTATCTGAGAAATTCTGTTTACCAACTCGCTAAACACGCCTTGTATCCTGCTTGCAACGTCCCCCACTATGGTGCCAATACGAGAAACGACGTTGTTTATTACATTCGGCAAATTGGCTATTGTATTAGCTATGCTATTTATCACATTCCTTATGTTATCTACAGCACCACTGAAGGCGTTTGCGATTTGTGAAACTATATTTGACACGTGACCAGGTATAGACTGAATTGCCTGGACAAACGTGTTGTATAAGTTCATAAACAAATCTCTCAACCTGCCAAGCGCATCTGATATGAACTGTATAGCGTTGTAGATAGGCGTCAGCACTACGTTCTGCATGTTGCTCGCCAGCTGAGAAAGCATGTTAGACATGCCCGACAGCGTGCTCCACATCCTGTTCAACACGTCAGCCATCGGAGAAATCAACGCGTTGAGCAAATTCCTGATAGAATCGAAGAAACCTGTCAGCAGAGACGCCAAGAAGTCGCGGAGCTGGCCAATGGGATCCGTTATGCCAAGGACGTAAGACGCCGCGTTTTCCCAGTCAATATTTTCCAAGTCTTCAAGACGCAGTACAGGCTTAATTGTATTATCTAAGTTTATGTTCAACAGTACGCTTAAGTCTAGGTTGCGTAATTCATCAAAGTTTATGCTGAACTTATCGTCATCCATGCCACTATGTAAAACCAGTCTCGTCTCTGTGTATTGCCATCAACTCATACTTCAGTCGCTCCACTCTCAGAACACTGACAAATTTGTCCACCCACTCAAGCGCCCGCTTTCTCAGCTCATCGATGTTCAGATCGGGGTACTGCATAGTCAGCGCATCCATCACAAGCTCATGTATGTACCCGCGCATCTTGTCCTCACTTATCTTCCCCGCCCTGTAGGCCTCCACGATAAGCCCAAACGACGCGAAGAAGTCCACCCTAACGTTGGGCTCATGTATCTTCTCAATCAGTTTCTCAAGCAAATTCCTGTAGGACATGTGATGTATGAGCTGTATAAGAATAAAAAATTTTTTTGGTTTATTCTACGCGTTCCTCTACAGCCCCAACTCTTCGTGTATTATCTTTACTATTGTCCTGATTATCAAATCTTCCTTCTTGATCCCCGTCTTCTGCTCCACCTCTTCCAGCTTTATCAGCAGTTTCTGCGGCACCTGCAAGCAGATCTGGTATGCCATATGTTGAAGATTTCAACTCGTTTATAATTAATTTGCGCAGAATGCTAGCTTTCAGTGTGGTGTCTGCACGCTTGGCGTAGACCTCCTTCCTGATTCTGTTCCTTATGCGTTCAAAAACCTCTGCAGACAACGTAAGCGTAACTGTTATCCTAGCCACGTAACCGCCATCCTTATGGTATTCATCCACGCTGATGTTTATGAGAGGTCTCGTGCCGTATTTGATGGCGAAGTTTTCGACACCAGCCTTAAAGTAGTTTGTCACAAACGACGTAAGCGACCTCGACAACAACACCATCGCCTTCTCAAAGAGGTAGTCAACAATTTGCTCAAGAGCTGGCTCCTTTTTCATTTCGCCGACTGACGTCGTAGGCGACAATCCGACTTGTTCTGCGTTTGTCTCACCGCTCATCAGCCAAAACGGTTCATCTATATAAAAGCTTTACAGACATATGACACAAATCCGGATTAATTTATTTTTCGATATCGAAATCGATTTTTTTGTTTTAAACAATGACTTTTTAAAGCGCGCCGTTTTCGGGTAAAGCGCACCGTCGCTTTCTATTTATAAATACAAATCAATATTCATATTTATAACCCCCTTTAAAAATTGTGGTTCGATGAAGTTCAGAACAGGTCTAGACAGATACAACAAGTACGCAGCTAAGTTCGACCCAGCGACAATACAGGCCAGATTCACGCAAGTAAGAGACGTAGCGCTTCAGAGAGCGCAGGAAGCGCTGATCAAGTACGCCACAATCGACGAGCTGGTTAGACCGATCCTCGACAAGTACGGTGTCGCTGGCCCCATGCGCGGCGTGTACCTCGGTTTCGCCAAGAAGTTGACGAAACACCTAGAGAGGGTGTCTGGCGCCTCCGCTACGAAGATCGCCGACGGTCTCAAGAGTTACTACGTGACTTCGTTCGAAGCCGACCCTGACGTGGTTGACGCAATAATTGCCGTCGTTGCTGGCGCCGTTGCTGGCTACTAATCGTCTAAATCGCGACGGTAAACCAAACCCCTCTTTTTTTCTTCTCCTCTATCTTTTTTTAATTTCTAGTTATTCATAATCATGCTTGCAATAGTCACGTCTAACCGGGCGGTTTCTCTTCAGAACGTAGCTACGCACATAGCTAAGGTTGCAAAACTAATGGGAATAGATGTTACCGTGTATGAAAGACTGGTGAGTATAGCGGATTTGAAACGTCTTGGGCGGTTCGCAATAATAGTCCAACAAGTGGATCCAGTAGTCACTCCCAACTATATGTTGCTTAACAGAAATTGTGTAAAGTATGGAGTACCGTGTGTGTTTTACGCAACGACCGAGGGCCTATTAGATGTAAAACACATCCACGCCTGGATGGCCGAAGGGAGATACATAGCGGTCAGCAACTATGTCAGGGAGAAACTTGAGGAGAGCGGTATACCAGTCGAAGATGTGATACACCACGGAGTCGATATGGAGGAGGTCGAACATGCGCGTAAAAATATACACCTAGGCGAAAAATATATACTTAATGCCGGGATTGACCACTCTAAATATATAGTTGTTTCAACAATTGCGCGTTCACTGCCGCGTAAGGGGCTGTGGTGGCTTGCCAAGATCGCGAAGGAGGTCGCGAAGATGGATTCGCAGATTAAGTTTTTAGTCGTGACAGATGACCACGGTCTGGAGCACTTCAGAGGTTTAGACAACGTAGTGGCTAAGCAGGACTTTGGTAAGTTGTACAGGGCGCTAGAGCTTGCAATAATTGGTGCGTCTCACATACACGCCGTGCCGTCGCTTGGGGAGGGTTTTGGTTTGTTGTTATTAGAAAGCATGGTACTTGGCGTGCCTGTCATACATGCAGATCTACCACCGACGAGAGAGTTCTCAACTGGCTGGCGCGTCCCGGTGGTAGACGTCGTCAAATTCATCCAGACGCTCCCATATCGCTCCGGAGTAATATATGAGCATCACCTATACAGAGTCGAGGAATTTGCAAAGACCATCGTTGAAGTGGCGGAAATGGTGCGGAACAATGACGAAACGGTTAAGCAGTACCGTCAGAAGGCTGTCGAGAGGGCGTCTGAGATGGACATACGCAACATGTACCCAAAGCTGATTAAGAAAGTGCTGTAGTATGGCCACTACAGCGTTCATCCTCAGCGAGTTTCTTAAGGAAATAGACGTGATGAAGCGCAAGTATCACGAAAGTACCATGACTGCAGATGCTGAGTGGACTAACTACCTCAGGTTCTTGAACATGTATGACATGTTCATCCAGTGGTCGTCCTTCATCATCCCGGAGTTCGCCATCGACGTCGTTGCGATCATCACCACGTTCGGCATAAGTCCGTTTGAGTTTGACGTGTTCACTTTGGTGTTTGACGTCAAGTTGCCGTCGCTAGACGAATACCTCAAGGGCGTCAACATAGTGATCGACAAGATACCGATAGAGATAGCCCTGAGCAAGCTGGGGATACCTCTAGATCTTCTGAATTTCCTAGATCTGAACTTCAATATAGGAATCCCCGAGATTCCTATTGAAAAAGTGCCTCAGAAGTGCGTATATGGTGAGGGCACATATGGCAACTGTTACGTAGACCCCGACACAATGCGTGAATTTATACGCAACACCATATTGGCAATCTTCAAAAAACATAGAGACATTGAATCCGCAAGGCGTGAGACCGAGAGTTTGGCTGACGCGTTGGGCATATCCCGCGATGTCATTGCCACACTGTTCAACAGGATTGTGATGTTGAGGAGCTACTACAGAAATGCCTTTACGTTGAACGTGTCTTCGCTGAACATCGCTACTTTGAGCAACGATGAGACTAAGGTGTCTGTTTACACCTTTGACGCCGAAGTTAAGGAGGTGGAGGTGAGGTATCTAACAGACGCGTTGATGGGTTGCATGCTCGACTTAAATGCACTTGATCTGTGTTACGTCATGCGTGAAGGCTCTGCATTTAAGGCTGATCTAGACCCGACGCGACAAGTACCACCGATACTAGACTCTATACAGAACATGGTTAGGGACAACGTCTCGCGGTATTTATATACGCCGATGGCTCTCGCTAACTACGCCACTGGGAGAGAGCGCGCGGACTACAGGTTCTCGCAACGCACTGAGACGTGGGCTCAACAGATGGCCTTGAGGTTTGCATTAGATGCATATGTGGAGTCTGTATTGCCGAAACTGTTGCCCGATACAAACAAATTCATGATAAATGTATACGCGACCGCAGTGCGCCAGCTCTTCGGTCATTTGTACAAGCGCCACAAGTGGGGCATGGACTTGTGGACGATGCTCAGCGATGAGGAGCTTAAGACGTATTGGGTAAGTTACTGGACCAGCCAAGGTCTTGACCCAGACGTGTTGAACAAGATATACGACAAAATCAAAGACATATTACCACACCTAGCTCGTCGCAAATATGAGCTTGGAAGAAGTGTCAGGTGGAGTCGCCTGCTTAGAACCATCGATTAAGACTAAAGCTTATATAGTTGTCTCAGCTGAGGTTAAACATGACAGAGAGTGAAAACGTCCAAGCAACACAACAAGTCGCGGTTGACAAGGTGGCTAGCGAGTTGCAGAACATCTTCCTTGACTTGCTGACGGCAGCACAAGAGTTGGCGTATGAACTCGCGACGCTGGAAAGCAAAGACACATACAGCGCTGAAGATATCCAGCCTTTTAGAAACGCCGCCAGAAACGTTGTAACACAAGTAAAGCGCATGCATAGATTCCTTAAGCAATACGGCAGGAGACAGTAACAAAAAACAAATTTTTATTTTTCTTTTCCGAGTCTTTCTGATGTCTGTTCAACCTACTGGCCCGCGTAGAATTGACATAACTGTTCTGCCTGTAGATGTGGAAATCGACGGCTGTACTGTAACAATTCTAGAGGCAAGCAAATTGAAACTGCCGTGGGACGAGTTCCAAGTGTCGTGTCAAGTCAGATGCGGGAACTTACAAAGCCAGATTTTTCACATCACATACAAAACGCCTAAGGAGTTGGCTCAGAAACTCAAGACTGAGGTAGCTAAGCTGAAATATATGTTATGGTTGATGGGAGAAAGCGAATTGATTAGGAGGGGGATTGTGACCAGAATACAGAGCAGGTAGGAAAAAACTACTTGTTTTGTTTCTCTGTGTTTTGCTTGGCAAGCGTGTTGTATAGTATATCAAGCACGGTAAGCTTAAGCGCGTTTGTCAGCTCAATCTCCACATCTCTCTGTAAGTCTGGATTGGTTTTTTCACCATCACTATTTAGCTTTGTCTGTATGTAGTCGTACACCGCGCGCTCCAGGAGTGATGTGTCTACTCCGAGTCTATCCCTTACCTGCTTAATCGCTTTCTGCAACAACTCAGCACGTTGTGGACTGGTATCTGCCTTAATCGCACCTACGGCCATAGACAACTTCACAACATACCACACAGCCTTAGCCAAATCTGGAAACTTTGTTTCACCTGTCTTGTCCTCCAGCTTGCCTTTGTAAAACATTTCATAGAATGTCATGGCGTCCATCACAACGCGCCACTGCGCTTTGCCGTGGATCCGGCTGTAGAATTCTATACGCTCTTTAAGCTCATCAGGCACGTAGATGGAACTCATGGTCCAAGCTTAATGCGTTGTCTTGGCTCCAATATCGGCATACATATCTTTGTCAGTTTTTTTCTGCATTTAGGGCACTTGCCAGGCAGTTGTGGTATCTTGTCAAACACGTATCCACAGTATGAACAGTAAAATTCTGCGCCATGCTCAACTAGCCACTTAATTGTCATTTCGCTCCTAACTTCGTTACAGTCTGTTGACGACATCATCGACGACATATTACTCTCTTGAGACGCCATTCTCCGTTTTTGTCTACGAATATGCTGATGGTGCACCTGGCGTTTCGGCTGTATATATTCAGTATTATTGTGTTGTTTATTCGGCGGATAACCATGTCGTAATCAGCAGATGGGTCAAATACGTATTCAACTTCTGTATTGTTGTACTGGACAGTTATGCCGTCTTTAAGTCTTTCCAAGAACTGAAGCGCCCTCACCCTAAGGGAGTTTGTGTTTGTCATGACCTACTCCCAATCAATTCTGGACATGATCTCTGTGACTTGTTCATAGAAGTCAATGAACGTCGCGTAGTCTTCATGTATTGCGAGTTTCCACTCTCCATATTCTTCAAACGTCCACCGCAGTTCATCATATGTGTTAAGGACATTCTGCGACATGGCTCTCCACGTCTGTCTTTTCCTGTTTGACGAATTCAAGCAGTTCAGATACGCTAAAGAATACATAAGCTTCGCTGTCGTCAAAGTCGATCAATATGTACTTGACGTGACCGTTGCACGGCACTTCAAGCACCCGTAGATTTGGAACCATCCGTCTCCTCGCGGTCGCAACACATTTAACGCTAATCTCGTAGTCCAGCATAGCCTACCTTGCGCTATCAACGTCTTGTGGCGTTACGCCTTCTGGCAGACATACTAGATATTCCACTTCGTAGCCTTCTATACCGCGAAACATGCCACGTCTCTGTATCTCTTCGCCGTTCTCTTTCTCAATTGCTATAATGGCGCATTTGGGGATGTTGCACGTGGTCATCTTCCCGTCAAGCGCCACAATGGCAAGCAAACCGAGCCCCCCAACCCTATAGGTGCCGTTGCATTCTTTTTTGTTCGGCTCTACAAACCTTGTTTTCTTCCCCTTGAAACTGAGTACTGTACCTTCATCCATCTCGCCTACGTCAAGCTCATATTGAGCGTAGATCTTGCGCACGCCGACCAGATGTGCTGGCACCGCCATGGCCTTCCCGTCCTTCAGTCTAATTGTAATGTCTGTAACCAGCGGTGGCGTCTCTTTAAACGTCTTAACTACGTAGAGACTCATAGCCTATTCGCCTGCTACTTCAATTCCTTGTATTTTGTCGGCGTGTGGGTATACTTCTTTCGCGTCTGCAGCTACCAGGTCGTAATATGCGTAGTTGTTGTATGCGCTTACGAGGACAGCCTCAGCCGTCTTCGTCGTTCCGTCGTTGAACAGTATGTTCACCTTGACCCGCCTAGGTGGCGGCATTTTAATGCCGTCAACCTTGAATCTTACTATTATTTTTTTACTACAGATCTGTCTTTCGTACACATTTAGGAGTGTTGTCTTTTGGGTTATTTGTTCCATGTATACCAAGAAATTGCTTGTATTTAAACTTTTTGCTCCACTACAAGGCGACAGTCGTCGTGCTCAAACAAAATCGGCACATATTTGTCGTACACGCGGAAACGCACCATTGAGCTAGTCATCATGTTGAACCGCGCCCGAATTTCGCGCTCCCCGCACAGCAACGTTATGAATTCAGGAATTGAGTTGTTAAACCGCTTTCTTATATAGTCGGTGGGGAAGTAGATGTATACACCGTTTCGCGTCTTGGTGACTTTTACCTCCACCATACGATCTTCCACTCCGGCTCAGTTTTATATATTTCGAGCCTTTGCTGGAAGTGATCGTCAAAAAACGGCACGTCTTCGTCGTAGATGTCATAAACAACCGCGATTGACTTGTCAGGTGCTGGTCTGACGAACCTGCCGACGCGCTGTCTAATCCGCGTACGCGACTTGCCCGACAACAGGAATATCCCAGTTTTGAGCTCCGGTATGTCCAAGCCCTCATCGGCAAGCTGTGTCGCAATTATGCCGTCAAGACGGCCGTTGCGTACGAATCTGTACACTTCTTGTCTAGTCTCCCCCTTAACGGTCCCGGTGACCACCTCTACGTTTAGACCAGCGACCTTCATCATCTTACCTACCAACTTGGCATGTTCCACGAGTTGAGTAATGAGGAGAAACGGCTTGTCTGCCATCTGTGCTAGTTGTACCGCCAGTTTATTCCTCTCTTCACATTCAGCGAGAGCCTTACGTATACATGCATATTCGCCTGCGCCAGACGTCCCACGACATTTTTCTTTGAAGTTGCACTTGGGAGCCGTAACTACACGTATTTCCACCGGCACGGCGAACCCCCAGCGTATCAAGTCGGATGATTTGACTGCTGGAGGAACGACGTCGCCGAAGGCGGCGAATATCTTGAGGTCGTGGCCGTCCTCTCTTTCAGGCGTGGCGGTTGCGCCGATGCGCAGAGCCGCGCCATAGCCTATCCTCTGGGCTAGTTTCCACACGGTTTCGGCGGGGGCGTGGTGCGCCTCGTCGAGGAAGAACGCCACGTCGCTACGGTCAAGCAGTTCCCAGACCATCTCGTTGACGTGTGGCGTCTCGTCGGCGTAGTACTTGTAGTACTGTTTCTCTTCGCTGTCGTGAACTGTCTCCTCAATGCGTCTCTTAAACAGTCGAGAATAAAGCGTCTGAATCGTGACGCCGTGTATGCGTCTAAGCAGATCTGTATCTTTGGCGTAGATCTTGGCGAAGTCAAGCATCTGATACACAAGGTCAAGTTGAAGAGCCGACATGACTACGGTATAGCCGTTCTTGGCTAGTTCGGCGGCAAGTTTTCCCATTATCCTGCTTTTTCCCGCGCCCGTAGCTGCCTGCCATAGAGCAACGCCGACGTCCTCAAGTCTTTTCCACGCGTTCTTAATCATCTCTACCTGGTAGTGTCTGAGGTCCTCGAAGTCGTTAATCGGTTTAAGCGTCTCCACGTACTTCGGATATTTGTTGGTCAGACGCTGGACCAAGCCGCGAGGCACCGCCCAGTCTCCCCGGTCAGTTTTTTTCCCCAGACAAATTGTTTCTTCTACCTGCGCCACCGGACTCCAGCCCTCTTCTATGCAACGCTTTATACACGTCTGTGTCTGGCAATAGCTTTCGCATGATACGGGTCTCCAAGTCTTTACTTTGTAACATGTATGTCTTTGAACTATGTCGTCTGGCATGGATACATACGCGTAGAATTTGTGCCACTTCACCTCCACGCAATCCACCGGTAGCGAAAGCGCCTTGGCCGCCCAACAGGGCACGCTTGATGTATACCAAGTCCTGTTGTTTGGATCGAATATAGCGAATTTTTTAAGCGTGTCAACTACGTCACGACTCCACGGGAATTTGAATTGCCTGTCCCTAACGAGGAGCCGGATTGCCATATGTTTCAAGTATTTTTGTTACAGTTAATTTTGGACTTCCGGTTGTCTGCCACACAATTTCGGCCAACTCTTTCAGCTGGTGACACAGATCCTTGTCTGTTTTGCAGAGATATATGGTGACGTAGCGGTAACGTGTGATGTTGGTTTGTTCAAGCAACAGTATTATGTCTGCGTCGGTATATATGTACTGTCCATGCGTCCCGCCATGTGACTCAGTTTTTTCCGCAGGTTTTACATATTCTACGTAACTCGATACGCGTCTGAACCCGAGTGGTATCGTGAGACCTCCCATATACGTTGTCCTCCAGGTCACCTTTAGGGGGGTTTTGGTGTTCATGGATGAATAGGAAAAAACTGGTTTAAAAATTTTTTTCTGGTTAAAACTTGCGTAACAGCTCGTCCAGCAAGCTCTGAGGTTTTCTCTTATTCATCTCCATGGGACTTGCGATGTGTTTTACGATGACAAACCAGTATATGAGGTCGTCAGCGCTTACCGCCACGTCTGGTGTTGCATTTGGGCCAACGTTGCGTGAACCATGCTTAAGCGTTGCTACAATTAAGACGTCGCCTGGCGCATATTTGTAGACCATGCCAGTGGGTTGTTCAGGAAACTCAGGGAACACCATGCGAAGCACGTCGAGCGTCGGCTTGTGTCTGATGTAATGGACCCATGTGACGTTTCTCAAATCAATCATGACCTCAAGCGTGTATTTGTTGAAAATGTTTCGCAACTCGTCAAGCGACTCCGTAGGTATAACACGTAGAACATACTGCCCACTGGGCGTAAACATTGACGGCGAAATCGCGTTTAAACCGACTACGCGCAACCGAGGTTGTATGGGGGTCCCGATTACGGTTTGTGTCACCGTCATATCACCTCATTGCCAGCCCACACCTCCTTTATAACATTATAGACATCTTCAACTGCATTTCCACACACCACTGGCGGCAATTTATTGCATTTCTCTGCGCCTGCATTACAGAACACTCTCTTTGCTCCCCGTGTAGATACCACATACAAGACGTTAAATGGCTCTGTGTAGGCAACATATCGATACGGTGGTATCTGGACATAATATGGTGCTTTTTCCACGACTATCAAGCGGTTACCGTTTATCTTCAACGGTAGATCCACTATGTGGGCATCCATACACAATCGCAATGCAGGCGTGTACATGTCGTTGAGATACAGTCTACCGTATACGACATCACATCCCACATACTTGAATACAGCCGACGACTCGAACCGTATTTTTATTTCGTCTTTACCAGACATGGTGATAAGGAAAGTATGAATATTTAAGCTTTTAGTCACCACTGTTTCTTAATCTTGTTCAGCGTCTCAACGGGGCCGACGAGCAAGACTTCACATCTAATTTTTTGTGATGTCTTGTCACACTGAGCCCAATACACAATTCCGAGTCTCTTGAGGAATTCCGTCACGACTTTTGTCTTGTCTATGACTAGCTTGTCGAGACGTTCCACAACTGACTCGCGGTTGTAGTTGTAATCCGGATCCTCATCGTATCTCGCCTCAAGCTTGAGACGTCTAGGAGTGCCGACCATTTCCATGTAACTGAGCCACATTATAGCATCTGCAATGAACTCAAAGTCGTCATAATTGGTGTCGGGGTAGACGCAGACAACATAATCGCCGAAGGACCTGTGGTAAAACCACCTCATTGCGGGGGAAAGCCCCGCCCTGGAGAGCAACGCAAACACGGCAAGGCCAACTTTTTTCGCCAGAGCCTTGTTGCGGTTGTTTATAAAGCGACTGTTGCGGTGCCTGCGCCTGGGTATCTTGTCTGTGTGTATCTCCACCGCCCGTGTGCACGACTCATCTGTCGTTATGTATACATTGTCAGCGAGCACAATCGTCGCTATAGACCTCAAGATGGTGCCATATGGAATAAGCATATTGACCATGACGTACTAAATCAATAAATTTTTAACAACTACGCTTACCTCTCTTCCTCGCCTGCATGTGTCTTGACTTCAGTAAGCATGTCTAGGATTCTGTCTTTATCCACGACACATGCGCCGTAGAGAGTTGGACGCGTGTCGCTGGTTATGACTTCGCCGCCTAGCTCTTCGCATAGGGTGCGTATGTTTACGTTTATTTCTGCCTGTATGGACTTGAATACCACGATCTTGTTATCTATCGTCATCCTGTGGTGAGGCAACAAGTTCTTCTCAATTGCCGTGTCGAGGAGTCTCCATGCCGCATATGAGTTACCATCCCGCAACGGACCGGCGAACCTGACTATGTAGTTGTACAGCCACGATATGTAGCGGTCGGTGGCTGACAACACGACTAGAGCCGACTCCTGCGGTCTCTCCATATCTATTGATATGCCAAGCACATCTGCTATTATCCTGGCGTACTCCTCAGCGCCGCGACGCATGTCGGGGTCGAGAACCACCTCTTTTACATCTTGCCAACGCTCCTCAGCATACTTCAGGTAATACGCGCCGAACTTGATCAAGTTCTGGCTAACAGACAACAACTCCCTGGCAAACACAGAGCGCCTATCTAGGTCGGGCAAGTCGCGGAACTGTATGACGTAGATTTTGTCAGCCAGTTCCGGGTCCTCCACCGTGAATGCGTTCGCCGTAAGTATCAGACCGGCTCTGGCGGGCCATTCCTCCCCCGTCGCAGTTTTCCACGCCGATGGGTTTGATATGTAACTCTTCAGCACGGCGTATACATCTTCTTTCTTGGAGACCCTCTCCACCTCGTCAAGGACGGCGAGAGTGGCTACTACGTCGTCCTGCAGGCGACCGATACGTGCGGGGTATATCACCGACGCCGCGCCTCTGAACAGTTTGTGAGTCGCCTTGGGGAAGAACGTCTGCAATAGCGTCTGCGCAATCGTGGTCTTGCCTGTCCCCTTAGGCCCAATGAAGGCAACTATCTGTGGACGCACGCGCCAGAGCTTGTGTGTGAAGAAGAAGTTTTGAAAGGCGCCATGGAAATATGCAGCTGAGGCGATTTTGTACCAGCGGTCCGAGGGCTGATATTTGCCGAACACCTCCAGCAAGTCTTCAAGTGCGCGTTTGGCGTCTCCTGGCGACGTTTCTGCGACGACGCCTGTATCGAAGTAATCCCTCACCCCGCATGGGTATTTCTCATAATATGGCGAACAGACAAACCCACTTACAATATAGTCCACGCGTCGCGGGTAGTAGTCTATTATCACTTCCCAATTCGGCGAAACGCTTACCTGTCTCCTGGACAAGAGACGCTCAAGGACGTTTGGACGCGCCATGCTCAGCACCTCCTCTATGTCTGCGCCAGGTATCTCCACCTTCGCCGATATGTACTCTGTGTCCAACTCTGCGTCTCTATATATCGTAAGCTCTTTGATGAACGCGTTTACGACTTTAGAGACGTTGTAGACGGAGTCTCCGTTTTCTGTCTGTTGTTCATTCCTCTTAACTTCTTTTTTCTCCACCTTGACAATCCCTTCCCGCGTGTTGCACAGTCTGACAAGTGGTTTGTTGACCACCTTCCTGTTCCTAACCATGCGCTTGTTTTTTATGACGACGCATACAGGTCTGCTGAATTCGTCGTGTGTAGACACCCCCAACGCGCTTAATATGTCGTCAAGTATTGTGGTGGATTCCTGCTCAGACATGCCCAACGCGCGACACGTCTTCGAGATGACTTCCTCAAGCTTTATTATTCCCCAAACCTTCTGCGCCTTACCGCCGTAAATATAGTTAAACGTCTGTCGCCAATGCTCATCAATCGTCTTATCGCTGTCTAAGCCCTGCTGTTTAGCCCACTTAAAAAGTTGCGCAAGCACTTGTCTCAGTTGTTCGCCATCTATACAGCGCCTATATGCAGTGCCGACTACGGCATAGAGTATTTCGTCGTGGTAATGTGAGCCGTCCTCTCGCTGAGCAGTCCACAGGACCTTGAGAGTCTCAAGCAAGAGTTCGGGATCAGCCATCTTGCGGAACTCCTTACATGTAACTACCGAGACTTCGCCAGGGGTGGCTGTCGCTGGACGTTTCACATTTGACAGGAGTTTTTTGAACTCTTCACACGACAAGATGACGCTATAGCCTGGGTAGTCGGTTTCTTTCCACCGCTCTCCGTCCCAGGCGACAAATACATATTTTACACCGCTTGGGTGCTGGCCGTATACTAATTGATAATTAGAATATAACAACTCGACCGCGCCTGCTCGAACCGTCGCGAATTCGCCTACACAGTCTCTCGGTACGCGCGTCACTATGTATAAGCCGCGCTTAACCTTGTCAAGTGGGATTGTCTCGTTTGTTTCCGTATTGATACACCTATTACCGTCGCATTTTACGACATGTTTGGGACGAGGCCCCGTTAACCCACAGAATGCGTCGGGTCCACTGCAGAGATACTTCCGCCAATCACCGAAGATGTTGTTCAACTGCTTGTCAGTTTCGTCTGGGTCGTCAATGTCAAGTATGACGACAGCGTATTCTGGATTGGCATACCAATTGCCAGTGATTGCAACAGCCCCTACTTTGTTGCCCAATTTCTTGATGTCGTCGGACGTGTATATTTTTTCCCGCGAATCCCACTTGCCAAGCGGCTGTTTATTATTTCCTATAGGTACTATGTTGTACCCAAGCGTTTCAAGCACCTTAGCTACTTCCGCTATGTTGCTCATACCGTAGGTCAGTCGTCAGCTATGTCGAGCACAATAAGCTTGACCTTGCGACCGACGAAGTCGGCGATGCGTTTGGCATATCTGTCGTAGATGTAAATGCCGATGCGCTGGCCCGCAACTTTTGTAACTGTCCCCTCCACGTATATCATCCCAACGACGTCGCGCAATTTTTGGGCAATTTCATCCTGGGCCATATGTGTCAGAAACCACATGTTTTTAACCATTACGTATGCATATCACGTTCTGTTACGTAATTCGAAATACAACTTAACGTATTTTGGCACTAAAAATTTAAGTACATCATGGATAAACAGATTTATGCGTTACAAGGTTCGTTACAACTATAGAGTTGTGACATCGGCATTTTTTGCTAAAGTACTGTGTGAATCTGTTAAGCGTCTCGCTAAACTTGCCCCGGTTAAGTATAAATGCAACGGCAACCGCGTCGTTATTTACGCCGACACTAGGGATAAAGCCGATATACTTGCAAAACTTATACAACAATATTTCTGTATCGTGTTGACCTACAAATACCTAATACCGCACACCTTCTGTGAAATGTCTGTAGTCATCGAGGAGAACAAGTAACAAATGTATGTAGTAAAGGCGCGGTCGCCGTTTGTGAAAACGCTAGAAGACGTAGTCTCTAAGATATGTCGCGAGACCGGTGCCGAATGCGCCAAGGAGGGGGAGTGGTTCGTCATACCTGTCGCCAACGAGGAATATGCAAAGTACGTCGCATACGTAGTCACGCGGGCATTCCAGCGCAAGATGCTCTATTCATATGGAGTGCCATACCAAGTTATGCTAATTGATATTAGGGTAGAACAGTTAAATAGCAACACCTAACCGGGGATGTGCGGATTGAGATAGAAGACGCGATGAAACCGTGGTTCTTTAGACACTATGACGTTGATCTAATACGTTACACCTTGAGGATAAGGCCGCTTTGTCGCCCCACATTGATGCACTTGCTCTATTTGATAGACAGAGAGGTCTGTTTGAAATATGGTAGATATATGTACAATTGGGAGATGACGTATACTGGCCCGTCGTCAAGCGATGTCTTAGACATCATCAACCACATGGTCAAGTACCGCTCAGTGGTGCCAAACATAGAGCTTGGTTTTGTCATCTACGAGTTGAAGTCTAATGCTCCGATAGAGTTGCCCGACGAGTTACGAACCATTGCAGACAAAGTGCTAGACACATGGGACCACAGGAAACTTGACGAACTAATGGAGTATGTACGGAGTCTAGACGAGGTAGGGGATTCAAAGTTGGGGGACCGTCTGTACTGTAAATCGAAAAAATAAAAAACATGGTTTTTCTGTGCTGTTAATGACAACAAAAAATGAACGTGTTCAACTCCTGGCTAAATACTCCCTCTTCAGGGGGCAACTGCCTCCAACGATAATCGATGCCTTGTGGCACAGCGCGTTTTCACACAAACGCAATCCATTTGCGCTCTGTTATCTACCACGCCTTGTCAGGGCGGACGAAAGCGAAAAAGTTGTTGCTTGTGAATATCTGAAACAGTTTGGACATACTAGAGAAGAGCAAGCGCGTAATTACTACTTGTGGGCGCAGACGGTGCCGACGACATTGTGGAGACACTTCAACATGCTTTCGCTCAGCGCGTTTACTGAAATCGTTTCGGATATGGTTCCACCGCTGTCGATTGCAAATATCATAATACATCTAGATGTCTACAAACACTTCAAAGATGTCGTTATCCTTGACTTGTTTTCAGGCGTTTGTGGTTGGCTTATGGCTTTTGAGTTCATCCCTGACCACTACAAACCAAGGCGCTGGATAGCTGTAGATATAGATGCTAAGCGTCTTCAAATATGTAGAGCCATATCACGTGACTTGGGCGTTGACGTCATAACTGTCAGGCGTGACTTATCTACTCCATTCATGTTCCACGGTCGTGTTGATGTAGTCGTTGGTAGCCCACCATGTCATGAGTTTACTCGGTCAAAAGTTTCAACCATGCGTGACGTAGACAGCGGTTTGGTCTTGGTGAAGAGTTATCTAGAATCTGTTAACATGATTAATCCAACGTTGTCGCTCATGGAGGAATCTGCAACAACTGTAGAGGCAGAAAACACGCTTTCAAAACTAGCGTCACAATACGGCTTTAAACATGAGTTCTTCTCTCTGCGCGACTTCGGTGCAATACAGGCAAACAGGAGACGCCTAATAGCATGGCGGATAGCACAATAACATGATAATCTATACCCGCCCACCGTATCCATCGTATATGACGCGCCCCGAGACAGCGTATCCATACATCTTAATCAACGCATACGATGAATCCACGTTACGCTACGTAACACAACAGTCTGCGCCGTACATACGTTCTGTACTGCTTGATTCAGGTGTGCACAGCATATTCCACCGCCTTGAGCTTAAGGAGTATCCTGGAGACTACCAGGCATGGATAAACCGCGTCTACAACATGTGGAGACGCGTGACAACGCTTGTCACAGAAAGCTATGTTGTGATACCAGACTATCCTGCGGACTACGAAAACAACCCAATCGAAGACAACGTCGAGAGGACGTTTCGGAATATAGAATACGCCGTTAAGAAGTATCCAAATACAAAATGGATAATCCCAATCCAAGGCAAAAAAGACGACGTAGTGTCTGTAATTCGTTCTTTTGAATACATTAGAGATTTAGGCCTGATTGGGCGGTATAGGTACATAGCAATTGCGCCTACATGTACCAAAAACTGCTCTCGTTTCTTACGAGACATAGGCGTCATCATATGGAGACGGGTTAAACAGATGAATGTATCGGTTAGGGTACACATGTTTGGTGTCACCATGAAGGCATGGCCTTACGTTGTTCAGTACATAGACTCAACTGATATTATAGTCGGCAACATCCAATGTAAGCCAATCATAGGAAAGATGTGTAGCAAAAAAAAGGAGAAAGATATGGTGTGGCGTCTCTTTCTATCAAAAGCGTCTAAGTTTATGGAGATCAATCGTCTCTAACAACTTCGGTAACAATACTTAAAAACCCGAAAAATCTTGTCTGTCATGGAAACCAAAACTCAAATCAAACAATGTGAACAAAACCGGCTAGATTTGCGAGAGCTGATGGACAAAGTACGTGAGAAACTACGGCTTGGAGTCGAGTTGGCTGACGGTAGTGTAGTTGCGGTGAATCTAAGCGTGTATCACTTCTCATACGCAAAGGTGTATGGGAACAAAGCTGAAGTGGTTTATGTTACTGGATGCGCTGACGTACACGTCGATGCTGTTATTAACGGCAGAGATGTTGAAATAGGTGACGTAAGACTATACAACTTGTGTAGCGATAAGTATGGCGTCTGACCAGCTGTACAACACGTGCATATATGCGACTCAAGGAGATAAGCACTACTGCACTCAGGTGCTGAACACGCTCTCAAAACTGTCGCGTGAGAGAGCAGTGACGTACAGAAATGAACGTGGCGTACAACATGTAGTTGTGTTGCCTGACGACGATCAACCCGTCGTAGACATCGTCGCCGGGAAAGACAGAAACTTGATCGTCAAAATCAAAAGCAGGAGATATGTCGCATTGATAAGATATGTTTACGATGGACAATTCCGGCCCGTGCATGCGGTGGTTTCAAACCTAGAGGTCCTCAACATGTTGAATATGTACGTGTCGTTTGAAAATATTCTAAACGAATTCTTAGCTCGGTGGAGAGGATATGAATAGTGAGTGTACCAGCTTACACGAAGCGGTTAAGCGTGGAGATGCGCGTTGCGTAGCTGATTTGTTGGAGAGCGGTTGGAGTCCCGACTACTTCGACGAGGACTATGAAACGTCGCTACACTGGGTCGCGTACAAGGGCTATATCGACATTGCCGAACTACTGATTAAGCGCGGAGCCAGCGTCAATATGCGTAACAAACACGGTATGACGCCGCTACACATAGTCGCTTACTTCGGAAATGTCAAGATGGCTGAGTTGCTGATCAAAAACGGAGCCGAGATAAACACCAGGGACGTGTTCGGAATGACGCCGTTGCACAGAGCATGTTTGACAAACAAGCCAGAGGTTGTAAAGTTGTTAGCTGAAAACGGCGCGGACGTCAATATCGGCGACAAGGAGAACATGACCCCCTTGCACTACGCCACGTATCACGGCTGTGTGGAATGCGCCAAAATATTGATAGGCTATGGGGCATACATCTACACAAAAGACAACCACGGGAGGATGCCGATCCACGATGCTGCGGAAGGCGGGCATGTTGAAGTCATAAAGCTGTTAGTAGGCCTAGGCGTAAGTGTAAACGAGCGCACCAGCTACGGCGACACGCCCTTGCACTTCGCCGTGATGCGTCGCAACACAGGCGCTGTTGAGCTACTGTTGAAACTCAAAGCAGACGTAAATGCGAAGAACAACAGGGGCTTGACTCCTCTCCACTACGCAACTGAGCGTGGGGCATTTGAGATAGCAAAAATGTTGATTGAACATGGCGCACGCGTAAACGAACAAGACCGTTTCGGAAGAACGTCGTTGCACATAGCAGTCGCCAACAACGACGACTTAATGATACGGCTGTTGATTGAAAACGGCGCCGATCCATGCATAAAGAACGACAGTGGCGAAACCCCACTTGACGTGGCGTTTAAGTTGAAAAACTGCCACGCCGTGTTGGCGTTGCTAGAAACAAAATCCACATACAAGTGTATCCCCTCGAAAAACTAAACTTTTTCCTTGGTTTTAATGTCGCTTTTTCATTATCTAAATATTCTTACAGCTTAGCGCTTTCTGTTTCCACGCCGTTTTTTGTTTTGGTTTGGTTGTCGTGTCTCTGTTGTAGTGTTTATATATCTACTGGTGTGTGTTTGGGGTGAATGTATATATGTTGGATGTGGCGTTGTCCAACGTCTGGTTTTTATGCTGGATGAGGGGGGTGGGTGAAACTTGTAAAAAAATTGTTTTTCGGCGGGGTGGAATGTATAGTTTCTTCTTGACGGAGTTTAGGGGGTTTCGTGTTTTTCTCTCTTTTTTTTCGTATTGGTTTTTTAATTAACATACTTCACGCTAGCCGCCGTGTGGGCAGTCGGGGGCTCTAGCCCCACCCCGCCTTGGGGCAGAGTCGGGCCGGCGCGCCTCACGGGGCGGGCAGCCTGACGGCACCCCGCCGCCAACCAGCCCCCGCCCTTGGCCGTCTGTCGCCCCGGCCCCGCGACGCCCTATTCGGCGACTGCGGGGAAGGCGCGGATCCCTCCCCCGGCGCCCCATACGGCACCGACGAGGTGGATCCGCGCGGGGCCCGGTCCCGGCGTCTTGGGTGTGGGTCCCATCCCACGGCGGTCGCAGAGACCGCGGTGGGCACGCCAGGTGGGCGTATCGCCCCGCCAGGCTTGTCCCCCACAGCCCGCATCTGTGGGGAACCCGCCGGGGGTGCCCCCGTCATGGCCCTCGCGGGCTCGGGGCGGCCCTCTTTCTTCCCTTAGCCAGCGGCCCCGGGGGGCGATGTTCATCTGTACGAAGGTGTTTATAACAGTTGTCGTCGCGTCTTTGTCTGGTTGCGGTGGAGCGCGAAGACGCCGAACTGAATGTTTATATACGCAGATGTGCTTAAATACCTCGGTGGAGCTGTTGCCGATGAATTTAAAAGACGTGGTCGCTATGGCGTTCTACCTCGCTGGCGGTCGCGTCGAGGGGCTTGCTAGACTTCAGGCGGTGATGTACATGCTACACAGGGAGACGTCGCTCGTCAATACATACTTCGAGACGTGGTGGGCTGTGCCGTGGAGCGAGGAGGTGGAGCAGGCAGTGGAGGAGCTCATACGCGGGGGGCTCCTCTCCACTGAGGTAGATGAAGTAGCAGGGGTGAAGACGTACGTCGCATCTAGACAGCTGATGGAGAGAGGCGCTGAGGTGTACAGAAAGATCGAGGAAAGGGATCCCTACGTCGCACGCCTTATGAAACTGGCAGTCGCCTACGGTATGTCTCTGTCGCTCAGCAAGCTGTTGCTCAGCATAAGGCTGGCGTATCCAGACGTTGCGCGAAACGGAATACAGTGGATGCCGTTGTCCTGCGTCGCGCACACCCCCTAAAAACATGCGTGTTTTTCAGCCCCGGGGCGGGGGCCTGTGGAGCCAGCGGTTGCGCGTCACCTGGAGCTCACCAGCGTGAGGAGCCACTTGTCTCTCCGTCTGTCTCTTACTCTCCCCATATGCAACGTGCGCTCAAACGTCTCCACGACGTATCTGTCTCTGGTCAGCACGTCGCTTATCAGCTCGTACGTCTCGCGGTCCAGCTTGAGGAGAAATGCGCCTCTTATCTGAGTCAGTATCAGCGCCATTTCGCGCAGGTCGCTTACTGTGAATTTAATGTCGTAGGTTTCTGCGTCGCGACCGACAAACGGAGGGTCGAGATAAAACACTGTATTTTCGGAGTCGTACTTCTTAATGACGTCTCTGAAGTCCAAATTCTCTATCACCACGTCCTTCCACCTCTCAGCGTACTTCAGTATAGACGCGACTCTCGACCTATACGCCCTGGCTTCGTTATTGTGCGGGTTGACGGAGTAGGCGAAACCGCGCATGTCGTATGTACCGAAGAACGACGCATTAAGCGCATAAAACGCCAGAGCTGCAACCACAAACGGTGCAAGGTCTTTGCCTTCCCGCAACAGCTCCTTGATGATTCCATGGAAGACGCGAGAGTAGGGCAGGAGCGACGCCACGAAGGCCAGACGCTCCGGGCTTTCCTTCACGTGTCTGTAAAGGGCGACCAGCATGTTGTTTATGTCGTTGTAGACGACGTTGCCGAACTTCTGTCTACTCACCGTCTGCGACATGTAGCCACTACCACCGAATACCTCGACAAATGTGCACCTCTTGGGACACAGTCTCTCGATCCTCGGGTGCAACAAGTCTGCAATGTGGAAGTCGCTACCGGGAACCTTAACCACCTTAAACGCGCTACTTCCGTCTGCCAACTGCTCGACGTAACGTCGCAACTCCTCGACGTCCCTGCCAAGATAGCAGGCGGTCCTCCTCCCGCCTTCATGGTGGTCAACTCTCATGTAGTATCTGTCGCGGACCCTTACCTTAGTCAGATAGCCAGGTTTCCCGCAACGCGGACATGCAACCTTCACGACACGCAGATATCACCGCCTTTTATGCCTTTCCACTAAATTTAATGAAAAAGCCCCCGCCGAACCTCCTGCACAGCGCCACACACGCAGACCTGCAACAGCCGTCCCACAAAACCGACCCAAAGCTTAAAAATATGCGCGTTTCTCAACCAAGGGGCGGGGGCCTGGTCCAGGCGCCAGCCAGCGACATGCGCGACGCGCAGGCTCACGCCCGGCCCCGTCCCGACGCCAGGCGAAAAGCTTTTAAGCTGGGGACTCCTCCCACCTCAGTACCGCGGTCCCGGCGGATGGGTTCCTCTGCCTGCCAGGCCCGACCCGCCAGCGCCAAGCGGGTGGGCGGGGCAGGGGGCCGTCGGGGGCCCCCGGGGGCTCATCCTCATCTGCGCAGTATTGATACGTACATGTCGTCTCCAGCTGTCTCCAGCTTTAAGACCGGCACCTGGCGTGCACGCCCCACCCGCCCTGGCGCCCACCGACCCGCCAGTCGCGAGACCCCCGCCAGACGCGCGCGCACGCACACAGGGGCAGGTCCAGCACCCAGGCCCCGCACGCCTGCCAAGAGGTGCGTCGCGTCGCAGTCGAAGGACAAGGCCTTCAGACACAGCCCCATATATTATATAATGGTTTCAAATGTCTCAAGCTTTAAGACTAGCTGTCGAGGACCCGGCTTTCCATCGCCAGCGTCAAGTCTCAAGACATCACGTAGAAGGCCATGCTTTTTGTCTCCCCTTCTTTACAACAACAAAGAGGTCTCTGGACACGGAAAAAACAACAATTTGCCATGCCTCCACGGAATATTTTCAATACAAAAAGCAGGAATTTGCAAAAACCACGGCAAGACATTTACACAAAAAACGTGGGAAAATCTGGACCCTATCCAACATTTTACATATGTAAAGAGGGGGGACCCCTTAATCCACGTCGGGACCCAAATTGCTATAATAAATAGAATAGTGCAAAAAACACAGTCCCCACGACCGTCTCCCCTTTACACACAATAAACCCACTTCGCCATCATATTCAACTACACATGCACATATATCAATGGCCTCTCCGACACAATATAAACATTAGCCTTTATACGTATTTCCTCGAGTAACATATATGTAAAGGGTGAGATAAAGTGCGCACCATATTGTAGAGTGCGATATATCTGCGTGTCTATATCAACACCTTTTTTCTTGCCCTAATCACCCTTTTTTTACAATTATAATATTGTCTCTGGACACGAAAAAACCCACAACTTTATATGTAAATAGGAAAAAAGAGGTCCTTTTTAAAACTGGTTTAATATTTTTTCTAGCCGACTCTTTACTTTTTCTATAGCCAGTCCATGTATTTCGTCTAATTGAACCCAATAGTCATGTGCATGATAAACTTCAGGGTCGCCATATGGGTCCTTATACACTTTTACTGTTGCGGAATAATTGCTGTATATAATGTGGATATCCTTATATATAACGCGCATTAAGTTATCGTATAGGTAGACTTTTATGTCGGGGATTTTAATTGTCACGTTATCATATACTATTGTAATTTCAAAATCTCCTGTCGCTAATGCGCGTTTTAGCGCGTCTAATATTTCGGGGATATACTGTCTCACGTCGTCGGGGATTTGCGTCGTTGTTTGGGTTGTTGTTTTTGCCATGGCAATTAGGATTTTGCTTATTTAAAAATTTTTCGCATGCTATATATCAATCCTATTTTTTACATGTATCTAACGCATATTGCGGTACATATTTTATGTATCACCTAACGTGTTTACACTAGTAAAGCACAATGTTTACACAAAAACACGGCGCAGGAAAAAGGCGCGCATTATGTGCCTCCACATTTTGTAAACACCACCCTTTACATGGAAAATTCTAAAGCCGAATATGTAGCGATATATATCGAATACGGAGTTTACATGCCTCTAATGCGACGTTCAATATATGTCAAGGTGTATAAGGCGCGCGTGTATTTGCTATAGTAAATATGCGATACGCATGTCGCGCGTCTCCCCTTTACATAGAATTTTCCAACGACGTATATGTATCGATATATATCTAATCTACGCTTTACACATGTCGAATGTAGCACTTAACATATTTCTATTTTTCTTTTATATTCTTATTTTTTTCTATAATAAATAGAATATTACAAAAAAAGGGGGCCCGCCGTGTCTCTCCCCTTTACATATGCTTTTCCAACGGAGGACAGTATTATACCTTTTTCCAATGGCCCCTTTATACATTGTCAAATTGTCTCTGGATACTTATTTCCTCGAGGAAGACACATGTAAAGAGGAAAAAACGGCGACAAGATAAGGGGGATACCACGCCATGGTTTTATGTTTGTCAAGGGCAACGGCGGGCGAAAGCTTTATAAACATGGGAAATTCTTACAACCATGGCAACCAAAAACAAAAACCAAACAATGGGGGCGTACGCCCCCCAAAAAGAAACCCTTTTTTCCATAAACGCACTAGAAAAAGGCGCGCGCGTTAAAATAGTCAACAACGCGCCACAACAAGAGCAGGAAATAAGAAGACAACGCGCGGATTAAATATGCTAGTCACGACGTCTAGACAAAAAGCCGACGTGGACATGCGTATAAGTGTATTAGTTGACATGCTAGCAAAAAGAGACATGGTGCCTTATAAGGCGCACAAAATGTTTGCTAAAGAGCACTTCCTGCCTGTCCACGACGAATATTACCTGCGTTATGTGGCGTTGCAACGTAAGGGAGTAAGAGAGGTTGTTTACTCCGACAATTATATATACTTAAAGATAAACATGACAGACAGGGAGTATAATGAAAAATATTACGTCGTCGGAATTGACACCGACGTTAATAAACTGTTTATCAATAGAGTCAACTATGCAAACATAGGGGGATACCTGATAAATGCACGAATAACAGAAAACGGTTCACTTATTATACGCGTAAAGGAGAGTTTCTTTAGAGAGCGCGTGTTTGAATACACGACGGATATTCTAGACGACGAATACGTCGTGGATATAGGCAATGCTGACTTTACAACATATAGAGTCCAGGGAGACTTACAGATAGTCGTGCATAAGTATCCCAATGACTTTAATGTCATTGGCGCAATTGACAGACAGATAATGGAATACAGGGAGTATCTAATAGCTGACAAAATCGCGGCTCTACTAAATGATTATGGTATATCTTATCAAGTCAGAAAAGGCAACAGCACTCATTATGAAATAGTGATACCTGGAGGCACAGACAGCAGTAGGTGGTCCAAATATGCACGGAGGAATAGGTTAAGAATTGTGAAATTGTTAAGTGAATACTTTACTATAGAGTCTCCTAGCAACGTTGTAGACGACAACACGACGACGACGGTAAAAATGCGCGACGGAGACACACAAATTACAGTAGACATAATTTCAAGAGCATATTACTTAGACTTGGTCGGTGATACTATAATACGCACAATGGGAGAATTTGCTTACGAAAAAAGGCGCATGCTAGTAGACGACGTAATCAGACAACTAGACAAATTAGAGTCTCTTGACATGGTTAGACAAATTGGCAACCACCGCATCACGTTGAAAAACGTGATACCTGTATCCGTGGCGTATACACCACCTATAAAGCCTCTAGTGCTGGACCCACTGATACTCTATATAGTCGTGCCTAATACCTATATAGTTAATCAAGAGAGTGTAATAGAGTTTAACCATAAAGAGCACGGAATACGTAAAGTCAAGTTTGCTGACAAATACGTAATCAGAATAACGCATAATGACGTGCATAGACACGACGCGTCGCAACGCAACAAAGTTATATTATCGCGTATAGAGCCGTATAGACTATAGTATAGAGCGCACCACCATGCTAATCGAATTAATCGCCTTTTTAGGTGCAGCAGGAATTGCGATTACTGTATTCGCAATAATAGTTGCGTTGTCTGATAGGCCCCTAAAGGCGTTTATCACGGCCCTAATGCTTTTATATCCATTATTTTTTCTCTATATATACATTTTAAAAGAAGTTGCTAAACGTAAAGAGGAAAAACGCGCGACGGGCCCACAAGAGGGACAGCATTACAAATAACGCTTTTTAATTCCCTGCTTAAAAGACCTCGCCGTGTTCTTTACGTTCGTCAAGAGCAATGGGAGCGAAAAGTTTTTAAATCCGTGTTTCCATGGCAACCATGGCAACCAAAATCCCCCAAAAAATCCCCACGGAACAAATAATACAAACGATAAAGGACATGCTAAAACTGGACCCCAAGACGACGACGTACATATACGAAAGCTTGCGCGACGACAGATTTACCATGAACACGGAGGGAGAGGAAATAATCATGACAATAGGTCCAGTAGATTGCGACAGTGAGGGTTATGTTGACATAGCATTAACACCGTCGGAGGCAATTGCATTGGCGATAAGGTTAATCAAGTACGCCACGGAGTTGACAACAACTTAGGCTATGACAGCACCTATGTACATAAAAATCTCAAAAAACGGCGCGTACATAACCAGGAAACACGACGGAATAGAAATTCTTGCGCCAATGACATGGATTAGGCAATACGTTGAATACATGCTAACAACTAATCAAGAGATAATCGTGGAGGTGGTGCCATGAAAAACGTCGCGAATAGTAAGATACGGTTTACTCCTGTGACTATATTAAAACAAGGGGTCCTATATCTAGACGGTAATATGGTTTACACCGACGCATATGGCAAGTGGTTGTACGTGTCTGAAGACGGACAAACTGTTATTATGTTCAACAACGCAACCGACTTGATTAGAGACATATACAAAAAGAGCGACAATGAGGACTACGTTATCACAGGTTGGGACTTTTATCCGACGCGATTTACGTATCTAATAGACGACGCATATAACTATTACAACGCACGGTTTGAGGAATAATACAACTTTTTTCTCCTGTCTATATCTACGCCTTTTTCCCTGTCTTTTTACCTGACTATTTTTAACACGGCGCACCTACACTGGTCTCGAGACACGCCGTATATTCGACACGCCGACGCGACATACATAGAGACAAGACGCACGCCGAACAAAATAATGCGACGCACGGCGCACATAATATGACACATGTCACGCCGTATATTCGATACGCCGGGCCAGCGTACAGAAGATAATAATAATAACGCCGACACGGCGCCCTATAGTGACGCCGACACTCGCCGATATAATGTACAGCATAATGTGTGGGGGAGAGTTGAAAGGAATATAATATAAAAAATATAATATTATATAATATTATATTTTTTATATTATATTCCTTTCAACTCTCCCCCACACATTATGCTGTAC